>OGTZ01000291.1_pt1 | contig 23404 bp, 11 predicted proteins | sample 1573651 | NCBI WGS metagenome assembly OGTZ01 (sample SAMEA2582160, study PRJEB24529) | metagenome | biome: Human gut stool | place: China | collected 2011 | reverse complement strand
CTCCAGTTTATATTTACATTATATTTGAATATCTTATACAAGATCATCTTCATCTTATATATATAAACATTCTAAATTAGATGAAGTTTAAATACAGCAAACAAGCGTTTCTTCATAAACGTGTAGAAAAAGGTAGTTAATATAATCGGTCTATTATTTTATAATTGTTTATATTTGCACAATTATAGAGTCATATTATAGAGTCATATACGTATAGAAAACAATATATAAACGCAAAAAAACAACGCCATCCTTTCGGATGGCGTCGTTTTGTATAAGGATTTGTGCCCTAGTCGGGGTCCAGAGTACAACAAGGCCCTCAAACAATCGCCGTATGAGGGCCATATGTAATTGTTCATTATATACACTGTGCGTCACACATCATTTCCTAATTCATTGTATATCGTTTATGCCGAGCTATCAGTGATCTAATGATTACTATAGTTTAATTTAGACTATATTATTGAATCGCAGCACGCAAGTCTACTTTCTTAGTTTCTTGGTTAGCTGGGCGATTGATTGCTTCACGAAGATTTACAGTGTGTTCATCTTGAACAGTAGGTTCTTCACTTGCTTTATTTTTAACAGTTTGTTTAGCTGCGAACCAAACTGTTTCATTCATGTAGTGACGAAGTTCTTCGTTAGAAACGTTTTCTTGGTCTTTAGCCATTACATCCAAAATAGCATCTTCCAATGCTTGTGCTTCGTCGTCAGTCATAGGACCACCAACTTCTTTTTGTTTTTGGATGATTTCATTAATACGATCTGTCATGCCGCGCAATACATTGTAACCATAGCTGTTAGTGAAGCCATCTTTTTCATTGTACTTAGGCATTTCAAAGTATTCGTATTCGTTTTTATTACGGTTTTCACCATTCCAGTTCAAGAACACTTCTTGACCATGTACACGACCGATGGAATGAGTACGGAAGTAGTCAGCATAGTTGTGTTTGTCATAGGAATGTAACCATTTTTTCTCAGCTTTTGTCATACGCTCATGGTTTTCGTATTTCACTTTAGCTTTTGCGATGTTAATCTCCGCATTTTGCCAAGCTTTCACATAGTCATGAACAGCAGACACTGTTTGTGGACTAGCCACTGGAACCAATACTACATTGCCCAATGCTGGAGCAGATACTGGATTACGTAAAATTAGGTTATCATCATATGTTGGAGCGGATTGTGCACCTACAACGCCTGTAGAAATAACAAGAGCCGCTGCACAAGCAAGTAATGTAGATTTTTTCATTCTATATTCCTCTTTTCTATCGTTAGATTATGGTGAAAGTATCTCTCACGCGTTTCACGTTCATATTTAAAAGCATTATTTTCATAAACAATAGGGAGAGGTAAGCGCTACGCTAGGTAGCGCATACCTTCCTTTGTTCATTCAGTTCTTACACTCACAAATGATTACATACCAAGTTTTGCCATCATAGCAGCAATTTGAGCTTTCATTTGTTCGTTTTCAGCTTTCAAATCAGATACTTCTGTTTTTAATCCAGCGTTTTGTGCTTTAACGGAAGCCATTTCTTGTTGCATTGCATAAGCAGAGCTGATAGGGCCTTTGCGGTAACGATCTGCTACAGCAGCTTCGCTATCACGGTTGCCAACTTTCCAAGTTACACCAGCGTTTGCCATCATGTGACGGGAACCACCTGCCCAAGCTAAGCCTGCATGCATCATTGTAGACTCGTTTTTGTAATGAGCAACGCCCATTGCAATAGCGGAGTTACCACGGTAGTTACCATAACCAGCCATGATTTGAGTTGGTTCTAATGGATCGTATTGGATAGGTTTCAATGCTGCAAGAGCTGCGCCTTGTGCACCTACACGACCGATTTCATCAGTTAATTCATCGAAACGAGGGCTTGCACCAGTAGACAAGTCGTATACTTTAGCGCCATCAGCACTTTCAGATTCACGAACACCTACGGAACCATCAGTGGATTTAACGATTGTACGGGAATCTTTCAATTGTTTCAAGTTAACCGCATCTGTATCGTTAGTACCTTTACCAAGGTTAGTAATTTTGTTACCACCCATGTTGAGGTTGCCACCAGTTACGGCAAGGTCACCAGCGTTGAAGTTCAATGCAGGACCATTTTCGCTATTCTTGATGGAGTTGATACCTTTAAGGTCTTTGTTCAATTTAACAGTTAATGTATCGTTACCATCAGCTACTACGTTGATGTTACCAGCAGCGGATTGGAATGCAGTGGATTCAGCCGCAGTCACACCTTCACCTTGAACTTTAACAAGCGTATTCAACGCATGTTTGTTTTCAGTACCAGTGTTGTTACCTGTGAATTTCAAACCATCATCCATAGTTGCTACTTCACGTTTGATTGGGTTGCCATCAGTATCTTTCAATGGGTTGCCATCTTTATCTTTTGGTACGTATACGATACGTTCAGATTTGTCGCCATTGTTAGCTTCTGGTTTAACAAGAGTTTTGGAACCGTGATCTGTAGAGATATCTACACCAGTACCATCTGCACCAGCAGGACCTTGAGGACCAGTCAAGCCAATGTGACCTACACCGTCTTTACCAGCGATGGATACAGCGTCTTTACCATCTTTACCGATGGAAACTTTGCCGTCGATACCGTTAGCGCCGTCTTTACCGGAGATGGATATACCATCTTTACCATCAACGCCATTTTTACCAGGAACGCTAATGGAGTTCAAGCCGTTAAGATCTTTATCTAGACCGATTACAACTTTACCATCTTTAGTCATAGTTTTGATGTTGGATGCGCTGTAGTTGTCATCAGCTTTAGTGCCTTCGCCTACGATTTCAAGTTTTTCACCCAAGTTTTTGTGGATGTCATTGCCAGATTGAGCACCGAAGTTCAAACCTTTGTTGCCGATTGCATCAGCAGCATTTTTAAGGTCAGTAACGTTTACAGCACCGTTCTTAGTATTGTTGTCACCAGCAGCTGCATCAATCTTATCTAAGAATGTATTACCAGCTTTATCAGCGATGGAAGAACCAACGTTGTTCAACTTAGTAGGAGCTGTAGTGGAGTCACCTGCACTATTCATGGAAGCGATTACTTCATTAGGTGCTACGACAGTACCAGAACCATCTTTAGCTGTGTTGAAAGTACCATCTGGTTGTTTGTAAACTTTAGTGCCATCTTGTTTAGTGTATACCACTGGAAGTTGAGCGTTGTTTACAACACCTTGGTTATTGATCTTGATGTCATATTGGTGACCTTTAGCTGCATCATAAGTTGCAGATGTAGGATCATTTTTATCAGTTACGGAGATAGTGTTATCAGAAGATTCCACAGTTGTAACTTTATCTTTCAATTGTTTAACGTTTACTGCATCTGTATCGTTTTCACCAGCTTTAACACCTGTGATTTTCTTATCACCAGCGTTAATACCAGTCTTAGTTACAGATGGGCCACCAGTGATAGTCAAGCCATCGTTGTTAACTTTAGTATCGCCAATTTTCACGGAACCATCTTTAGTAAGATCAAGGTCTTTAGACAATTGAACTTTCAATTTGCCATTGTCGTTATTTACACCGATGTTGTTATCAGTCAATTTAGCTTTATCAGCACCACCAACGATATCTACTACGTTGTTAAGATGTTTCTTAATAACTTTAGTTGCATCAGTTTGACCGTCGTCACCAGCGAACTTCATGCCATCATCGTGAGTTGCTACTTCATGTTCGTTACCATCTTTATCTTGGTATACGATACGAGTCAATTTATCACCAGGTTGGCCATCAACACCAGGAACGCCGTCTTTTACAGTAATATCAGCAGTTGCATTTTTACCATCTTTACCAGCAGGGCCAGTCAAACCAATGTGACCTACGCCATCTTTACCGGAGATAGATACTGCGTCTTTACCGTCTTTACCAGAGATACCAACTTTACCGTTGTTACCATCTGTTCCTGCTGCGCCTTGAGGACCAGTGATTGTTACACCATCTTTACCAGGTTGACCATCTTTACCATTAACAACAACTTTATCTAAGTTAGTTAAGTCTTTGTTTAATGCATAAGTGTAAGTTTGGTTACCATCTTTACCGATTTCTTGTTTTACAGTCAAGTTTTTACCTGCACCGAAGTTTACAGTTTTGCCACTTGCTACTTCAGTTTCAGTTGCATTGGAACCGTCTTCAAGGTTACCAGTTGCATTTGTTTTGAAGCTGTAGTTATTACCAGCTGCAGGAATGTTCAAGTCGGAGAAGTCGATAACTGCTTTAGTATCAGTTACAGCTTTACCATTGCCATCGTTATAAGTCAATGTAACTTTCTTAGTACCTGCATCGTATTTGTATACGTTTTCAGTACCGCTTACTACACCGCCTTTAGCTTCAGTACTACCAGCTTTAACTGCTGTAGGAGCAATGTGCAATTCAGAAGCTTTCAAGGAATCATGTACAGATTTCAATTGATCTTCTGTAGCTGCTTGACCAGATACAATATTCGTAGGATCGAAAGTTTTATTAGTCAAACCACCGATATTACCAGTTTTAGCATTCAATGTGATAGGGTTAGTACCACCAACTGTTACTGTTTCGTTAGGACCGAATGTGAGTTTACCAGAACCAGCGCCATTTGTGATGGAGTTGATATCCGTTAAGTCACCTTCAACGTTGATTTTGTATGGATCAGCGTCTGTACCAGTGCCAGTCTTAGTAGTATTTTTACCGTTTTCAATTTTTGCTAATTTAGCATTTACAGTGTAAGTTTTTTGACCTGTAGTTGCATCAGTTGTATCAGTAACAGTTACGTTGTCACCAGCTTCAACTTTAGAACCAAGACCAGTGATTACTTTCTTACCAGCATCAGTGATGTTGGAAAGATCGTTTTTAGCGATGCCAGTAATTTTAGCTTCTTCGCCATTAACTGGTTTACCATTTCCATCAACGTAAGTCATAGTTACGCTACCGTCGTTTTGTACAGCATAGCTACCAGGTTTGATGTGTTTTTCATCATCAAGATTAGCTACTTTCTTAACAGTTGTGCCACCATCAGTGCTATAAGTGATACGGTCGCCATCTTTCTTAATGGAGATGTTGTCGTTTTTATCGCCAAGTTTAACTTCTTTAGTTGTTACGCTATCAAGATCTTTAAGGTCTTTATCAAGAGCGTATGCAACCTCTGTATTACCTGCACCGTCGTTAGTTTGAGTAACAGTTAAGTTTTTACCAGCTTGCATTGTAACGGATTTACCGTCTGCAATGTTTTGAGCGGAATCACCAGAATGTGTACCTTCTGTAGCAGAAACTGCACCAGATTTCAAGTTCCAAGTAGATGCTGTGCCAGCAGCTGCATTTACATGTAAGTCATATGTTACTTGATCGCCATTTTCTGTTTTATTGATTGTTACAGATTTGTCGTTGGAAGTAACAACTGTACGAGCTGCTTTCAATTGATTGTAGTTAACTGCATCAGTACCATCTGTAGCAGGTTTCACATTAGTGATTTTTTGGTTACCTGCATTGATACCGTCTTTCTTAACAGATGGACCACCAGTGATAGTTACGCCATCGTTGTTAACTTTAGTATCACCAATTGTTAAGGAACCGTTTTTAGTCAAATCAACGTCTTTGTTCAAGTCGTATTTAACTACGCCATCAGCTGCTACGGAAGCTGTTGTGTTAGAACCGTTAGTGAAGTTCAAACCTTTGTCCAATTTAACTGTTTGGTCACCAGTACCATTAGCTTTGTAAGTCAAAGGAATTTGTTTAGCTGCTTTTTCACCATCGAATTTCACTTCGTATGTAGTGTTATGGTTTGCATCATCTTTCACAGGGTTAACAGTGATAGGGTTATCTGCATCAGCTGTGTAGTTACCACCAGTAGTTGTACCACCGTTGTTAACTGTTACTGCTTCACGAGCTGCATCTTTAACAGCATTACGGGAAACATTAACTCCGTATTTAGCATCTGGATCACCAGAGTTTTTACCGTTTTCAACAGTAATATCAGCCATGTTAGTATCGCCAGCTGCAGCAGCTTTTTTAACTACGCTTTCAGTAGAAGCAGCACCAGCTGTAGTATTTGCAACAGCTACTTTATATACTGTTTTATTAGGATCAGTTGTATCTTCAGTTACTGTAACATTGTTAGAACCAGAAGCTACTTCAAATTTATGGTTCAATTTAGCTTTTGCATCATCGGACAAGTCAGCTACTACATCTGTACCAGAAGCAGTTGTTTTGATGTATTGACCGTTGTTAGCACCAACTACACCGAAGCTCAAACCACCAGTTTTATTGAATTTTTGAGTATCTGTGTTACCAGTGTTACCTGCTAATTTAATTGTGTTGTTGAAGCCATCGCTTACTTTTTTCAATTGGTCTTCAGTTGCTGCACGACCAGAAACAGGAGTTGGGTTAATAATATCCCAATCTTTGTTTTGTAAGCCAGTTACATAACCACCTTTACCATCTATGGAAATAGGGTTGTCGCCTTCAACTTTTACAACTTGATCACCAGCGAAGGAGATTTTACCAGAACCAGTACCATTTGTAATGGAAGAGATATCTGTCAAGTCACCTTGTACATTTACTTTGTACGGAGTAGCTGCTGTGCCATCACCTGTTACAGTAGTATTTTTACCACCTTCAACTTTAGAAGGATCTGTGTTACCAGTAGCACCAGTAGAGCTTACTGTGTAAATATCATGACCATCTGTTGTATCTTGAGTCTTAGCAACAGTTACGCCATTACCAGCTTTAACTTCTGTCTTAGCGGATTTCAATTGTTTTACGTTAACTGCATCAGTATCGTCTGTACCAGGAGCTACATTAGTGATTTTGCTACCACCCATGTTAAGTGGGCCGCCAGTGATGTTGATGGAGTTGCCACCAATTGTCATTTTAGGACCATTGTCAGCATTAGAAATAGATGTAATACCTTTCAAATCGCCTTCTACATTAACTTTGTATGGATCGTCTTGAGTACCTTCACCAGTAACTTTAGTATTTTTACCATCTACAAGTTTAGTTTTAGCGTCTTTTAATTGTTTTACATTAACTGCATCAGTATCGTTTACACCAGCTTTTACATTAGTAATGTTTTTATTACCAGCGTCGATACCAGTTTTAGTAACAGATGGACCACCTGTGATTGTTAAGCCATCGTTATTAACTTTAGTATCACCAATTGTTAAAGAACCATCTTTAGTCAAATCAACATTCTTGTTCAAGGAGTATGTGAATTGTTTATCAGTTTGGTCTAATACAATGTTTTTACCAGCACTCAATGTTACAGTATCGCCAGGGCTTACTTTTTTGGATGCTTGAGTACCTGTTACGCTACCACCGTTATTGGAGGAAACTACGTTCCAACCAGATTCGTTGATTGCTTTTGCAACATTGTCAGTTGTAGCAATGCCATTTGTAGTAGGCGCTACTGCTTTACCATTAGTATTAGTAATATCAGCACCTATTTTAGCTTTTACTGTAACACCATTTTTATCAGCAGATGTAGAAATAAATGTAGGATCATCACCTTTAATTTTCAATGTACCATCATCTAACAATACATCGCCATTGCCAGTGTCACCAGCGTATTTCAAGTTAACGCTTCTTAATTGAGCTACGTTAACAGCATCAGTATCATTAGTACCTGCAGCAAGACCTGTAATTTGACGAGTTGCAGTAGCACCGTCACCTACGGAAACAGCTGCCAATGTGGATGTTTGTGCAGTACCAGCTAAACCAGCATATTTATTTGTACGAGTTTCTGCAGGGTTAAAGCCTTTAACACCTTTATCTACAGTTGCTTTAGACTGAGAACCAAGAGCAACGCCATCTTTTACAGATGCAACAGATTCTTGACCTAATGCAGTCGCACTTTCAGCAGTAGCATTTGCCTTAAAGCCAAGGGCAGAGGCACCTTTAGCAGTTGCTTGAGAAACACCACCTACTGCAGTAGAAGCAACGCCTGTAGAAGTAGATTGCATACCAATGGCAACGGAACCTAGTTGAGTAGCTGTTGTTTTATATCCATCACCATTGCCACCAAGTGCAACAGCGCCAGAGCCTGTCGCTTCGGAGCGAGCACCTAACGCAACAGCAACATTAGCAGTCGCTTTAGTTCTACGGCCAATAGCTACAGTATCTTGTGCTGTTGCTTCATTTTCACGACCGATAGCGATCATTGTGTTACCTGCAGTACCACCAGAGTTTGCAATGTTATTTTGACCAATAGCGATACCACCACCAACGGATGCAGTATTGCTAGTACCTACTGTAATAGTATCTTCTACTGCAGAGGTATTGCCATAACCAATAGCTGTAGCATTTTGACCAGATGCAGTGTTACGAGCACCAAAAGCTTGAGAGTTTTTAGCAGTTGCTTTAGAGCCTGCACCAACCGCTGTAGATTCAGTACCGGTTGCATTAGCAAGTGCACCAACACCAACTGCCATATGAGCATTAGCTTTTGAATAAGAACCCACTGCAAGAGCATATGCATCTTGACCACTAGTTAATGCTTCAGAATATGTGCCAATAGCGATATTATCTGTATTACTAGCTTTTGCCACATTACCTACTGCAATTGTATTTCTACCAGTTGCCTGAGATCCTACGCCAATTGCAGATGCAGCAGGACCAGTTGCTACGTTTTGGTTACCAAGAGCCATAGATGAATCTTGATTCGCCACATTGTTAGCACCATAAATAACATGACCGTTACCACTACCACCAGTTGTTCTATTTTGGTAACCAACTACAATAGAGTTTGGAGTCACAGAGTTAGAACCATTATATGTGCCATTCGGTGAAATATTAACTGAACTGCCTCCCAACCCAACATCAGCATGCACCGGTGTACCTGCTGTAGCAGCTACCATAGCCAAACCAGCTAATACGCTAGCAAGAGCTTTTTTCTTACCACCATTGTTTTTTGCAACTTCGGAAACTACTACGTAGCACTCTTTAGTTTTGCTCCAAACAACTTTAAAGATTTTATTCATATTACTATGAACCCCTTTCTTAACTAGACACAATTACAATCCTTATAATTAAATCATTTAAATACAAAAGAACGAAAAGCCTAAATTTCCCATACCTTTACGCCTTTCTGAGTATCTTTCATATTTCTTTCATTTTGTGTCATGAACAGAATATCATATATCGAAAATGTTGTAAATACTTTTCTTCATGTTTTTATCATAAACAGCAAAGTTTGTTGTCAAAACCTTTATTTTGTTAAACAAAATTTAATATATGAGTGTTTTTTTACTCATTTTTTCTGTGTTTTATACACATTTTATAAAATATAATCTATTTATTTCAATGCAGTTCGGCATTTATCGATAACTACATTAACTATAGTTATAAATAAACGTTTAATTGATTTAATCTCATTGATTTTTCTCAATTTCAAACCTCATTTATATATTATCTATAAAATATAGATCACGAAAAACATCTATATGAAATTATCCTATCTTTTTATAGTCCATTTCACTAATTTCTCATATTTCAATTTATAAATGAACAAATCATGAGATTTTACATTATATATAATAGAAATTATGATATACTAAATCATTATGAGGACCATTTTACGAATATTAGTTATAGAGGGGATATATTCTAATGAGTAAACAACACATTACTAGTGTAGATCAATCTAAAATTAACGACCTAAAGGAATCTTACGACGATTTTCTATACGTATCAAAACCATTTTACAATACATGTATTACATCTTTAATGGCAAAAGCTCTTATTTATGGCTTAAACCCAGTACCAGTTGAAGACGCGCGCGTATTAGAGTTGGGCTCTTCTTGCGGTGGAAATATCATTCCCCAAGCCCTATATAATCCAACGACTACCTTTACAGGTATCGACCTATCCCCTACTCAGGTAAAGCATGGGAATGAATTAATTGAATCCATGGGGCTAAAAAATATTACATTATTAGAAAAAGATATTATGGATATTGATGATTCATTTGGTACCTTCGATTACATTATCGTCCATGGTATTTGGTCTTGGGTGCCTGATGTGGTAAAAGATAAAATCCTTAATATTTGCAGTCGCAACTTATCTGATCGTGGTATTGCCTATGTTTCATATAATACGTATCCAGGTTGGAAACGGTTAGAGCAATTGCGGGATATTATGTTATATTCTGAAAAACATGCACCTAACGACTCATTACAAGAGCGTACGGTCTACACAAAAAATGTATTAAAACTCATTGCAGAAACAATGAAGCTAGATGAACGTTCCCAACAAATTTCTGATTATAAGATCAAAAACATAAATCGTGTAATCCAATCTAACGATTACTACGTTGGTCATGAATACTTAGAAGCTATTAATGATCCTGTATATGTGTCTGAATTTATTGAGCGTGCTCAACAACAAGGTTGCACTTATATCGGCGACGAAACTTTAAATCGTTCTTTTATCACTTGGCTCGATAGTGATGTAGAAAAAAATATTAGAACATTAGCTAGAGATAGCTACATTGATAAGGAGCAGTACTACGATTATGTGTATGATACTCAGTTCCGCATGGCCCTATTAACAAAGTGTAGCAACGAAGATAAAATTTCCCATGACGAAAGGGTTGAGAAGAAAGTACTAGATACACTATACTTCAACAATGCATTAGATGAAGAGCCTGGTGTTCCTCCAGAGTGGACCAATGTTATGCACATTAGCATTCAAGAATTAATGGATACAAAACGACCATTCAATGTAGCAGATATAATGAAACATATTGAAGAACACCATCCTGATTCTGAAATCGATACTGATGCTATGTATAGACGTTTATTCCATCTTGCTATCGTTGGACATGTCAACACGTATGCTAAAAAGTATGATCAATTACCGTTTGTGGAAAATGAAACCTATATTCCAGAGCATTTCATAAACTATGTATCCACCCTGGTTGAAAAAGGTGGCTATCAATACATGTGCCTTGGCAATATGTATAATCAAATAGACTATTCTGTTGATGAAGGTTTATCGTACGTCATGAAATTGATGGCAAAACCAATTTCTCGTCAAGAATTGATTGATACTATGAACGAAAACATGACCGTTGAAAGAACAAAAGATGATGGCACTAAACACATTGTGTCCTCTGAGCAATATTTAAACGAGTCCATCGCGCACATTCAATCACTAGGTTATTTTGCCAAATAAAAAGAATAGTGAGCCTTATATAACAACAAAAAGGAGTAACTGATATAATCAGTTACTCCTTTTTATATTCACTACTATGCGCCCTCGGGGTGGAGTTGAGGTATGCATAGTAGTTACTTATTAAGTTGTGTGAACACTATCAATTAATAGCATCTTTATTTTTTGTTAACACGAACGCGTTCGATTGTTGGTTCACCTTTAGCATTTTTCGCCACTGTATCAACACGGAACAATGCCATTTCAGGGCTGAATTCAGTTACAAGGCGATCGTTAACTGTTACGCCGTCTTGAATTGCACGGTATACGATTTGAGCAAATTCATAACGTGTTAACATGCGGTCACCACCGAATGTACCATCTGGATAGCCTTCTACAAGACCACGGCGGGATAAATCGCTTACAGCTTCATATGCCCAGTGATTTGTAGGGATATCTGGGAACAATGTTGTGTGATCGGCTTTCATCTTAGTACCAGCAACGCCGTTCAACAATGCAGTCAATTTTTGAATTTGAGCATTTTGTTCAGCTACAGTTTTCTTAAGGGCTAATACTTCTTTGCCAATCGCTACACGAGATCGAGATACACCGCTATGAGCCCCTACTTTCACAGATAAACCAGCATTGAATACTGTTTCATCACTGCCTACAGTAGAACCTACGCTAAGTTGTACGTCTTCGTTAGGACGGTAGAAAGCGCCGATAGCTGCCGCATCACCACTGTGGTAATGACCATAACCTGCAGCGAAGTCCCATTTAGCATCTGGGTCGAAATCAAGTGGATGCAATGCTGCTAACGCTGCTGCACCTGCTACAGATTTATTGACGCGTTTATCCATCTTGGATAAGTCACCTTTGATATTTTTGATATCATTTGTATTTTTAGTGATATTTGTTGTGTTATTTGTAATTTGGTCTGCAATATCGTCTGCAAGAGATACCTTGTAGTCGTGAGTATTACCATTTACAGTTGGTGTTACCTTAATATGGTCACCAGCTGTTACAGTTGTAACACTAGTAGATGCTGCAATTTGATCTTGTACGCGTTTAAGTTGAGATACATTAACCGCATCAGTATCTGCTACACCGGCTTTTACATTGTTAATGATTTGATCGCCAGCGCTGATACCAGTTGTAGTGTAGTAAACTGTTTTGTCCCCTTCACTTGCGTACATACCGTATTTATCGAATTTTGCTTGTTCTAAGGTATCTGTATTTTCGATTTGAACACCCTTAGGTGTAATACCGATATTTTCGCTACCGTTAAAGAAGCGAGCGCTATCTTTATCGATACGAGCACGAACATCGTCAGTTGCTTTACCAAAGTTAACAGAGTTCATCTCTACTAAGTCTTTATTTACAGCTACTTTGTATTCAGCACCGCCGTTTGCATTTGTACCAGCTGTAACAGTTGTATTATCTCCTGCCACTACAGTAGTATGTTTTTTAGCATCTGCCTCAACAGTAGAGATTTTAGTTTCTACCTTTTTTAGTTGTGCTACGTTTACTGCATCAGTATCATTTGTACCAGCTGCAACAGATGTAATTTGACGTGTTACATCATTAGCTACATCGCCAACGGCTACAGCAGATGCTGTCGCTTTCCATGTAGAACTTGTATCAGTAGATGCTGCTTTGGTGCTGATATCATAACCAGCTGCACCTTTATCTACGGTTGCGTTGGATTTATAACCAAGGGCTACACCGCCTTCAACAGAAGCTTTTGCATCATAACCGATTGTTGTTGTATTGGCAACAGATCGAGTTTCGCTAGAAGAAAGACCACCGATAGCAATTGTATTATCAGCAGTTACAATATGGTCATTACCCATCACAATATTATTAGACGCATTAGTAATTGTATTATTGTACCCAGATACCTGATTCAATTTTGCAACATTGCCAGCAGTCCCTGTAATAGTATTATTAACACCTGTCATTGATGTTAATTGTGTATAATCGGCTTTATTACCGCCACCAATAGCTAAGGTTGAACCACCAGATTTATTATCCTTTACTAATTTACGCATATCTTTTGCTAAATCAGTTACCGAGGATGGACCACCAAAAGCAGTTGGTGTTATTGAACTAGCATCTATATCAGTAACAGAGTTAGTAATTTCATTACCTGCACCGAAAATCAAAGAACCATTAGAATTATTGGTTCTATTAGCAGTACCAACAACAGTATTGCTTAATCCAGAATATTTACTAGCTGCTGTAGCGGACTCAATAGAGTTTAAAGAGCCATTAATAGTAGCCCCATAATTTTTAATTGCATTAGCAGAATTATTGCCATCATAATTACTGGAAATAACATTTAAAGCACCTGTAGTAGTTGCGACAGTACCATTGGTAAAGCTATTCGCTCCCACTGTTGTTGAGTATACGCCTAGTCCAGCTTTACGCTTCTCTGCATATGTATCTGTGTTGACAGTGATATCACCAATTTTCCCACGATAATTATGGGACCCGACCATGGTACCACCACTTCTAACATAAGTATTATCGCCTACTGCTACACCAGTAACAACTTTATCTGGTTGTTGTGGAAGACTTCCCAAACCAAAAGTATTAAAAGTAGTTTGATTAAATGCAAAGAATTTGTCTTGTTTCCCAATCGTATTTTCTACATACGCATTCTTACCGACAGCTACTGAGCCGGATTGATCGTAATAACTATGAGTTGTTGCATTTTCGCCGATAACGACATCACCATTAACTTTAGCATAGCCAGACCCGCCAGCATAATTGGTATGTGCACCTTTACCGATAGCAACTACTCCATCTTTTTGAGCACTAGAGCCGGTGCCAATAGCTACGCCACTACCTGCGCCAGCTACATTATCTGCAGCATTAGCTACCATACATAAACTAGATAGCAACACACCGTTAATTAACAAGGTTAATAAACGTTTCCGTTTGTTCATAATTTAGAACCTCCATTTACAAACTACAAAACCTATCATTCTCTCTTTGCATTAAAATTCACTTTTTATTCATGAGTCTTATATGAATATTGTAGCACGTATACGTATTTTGTAAACAGTAATTTATATATCTATTAAGAGAATATAAAAAAGGTAGTTAATCAACTAGGATTAACTACCCTTTTTGAGTAAGAGGAAGGCGAACCTCTTACCATCGCCGCATGATTTAAGTTTGTTATTAAGAGAGAGATTTTGAAGTAAATTCACCACAAAGATTATTGAATCGTTGGAGAGTAACTAAGATGAACGGGCGATCACACGGCATCAAAAATAAGATAATAACTATATAATACATTAACATATAAGCTACATAACGTATTAAATATAAGTTACATAATAAGATATAAGTTACTCATTATAGTAGTATATGTCTACATAATAAGATAATGGCTTTTTATAAAAGCCATTATCTATAAAGAACAATTGATATTAACACTAAATTCCCTTACCTAGAGTATATCACTTATATAGTAACAATAGTAGGTAATTTTTCATTTAATTTTCATTAAAATTATATGAATGAAAAAGATAGCATTACTATTCAATTTGTGTATTCAGTTATCAAAATTATTACTCAACAAAAATCGTATTTGTACGTCTTACGAGGTTGAGCATTTTATCACGAACCGTTGCAGATTCTTCTAAACGGTGCTTGCCACCATACCAAGCCATTGGAGCGCCTGCTAAGCGGAAGGTAATCTTACCATATACACCGCCAGAGCTGTGTTCCGGTTTGTTATAGCCCATATCGACAGACACACGTGGTGTGAGCTGTAACTCAGAGCCAACGCGCAAACCATTCTTATCGGCCTGACGTTCTTGATTCCAATGGTATCCTTCTACATAGACTCTAGCCCAACGAGCATTTTTGAAAGTCTTACCATATTCAACAGTATAACCATTGGCCACCCGTTCCAAGGTATGTAAATTTACATCTAGGACGCGTTCATCAGAAGCAGAACCGTACCAGTTGAAGCGGAACTCGCTTTCACCAGACATATATTCAAGACCTGCACTGAGTCGATCATGGCGATTCAAGAACCGGTGGTCATAGAATAGATGTGCCCCATAAAGGCGACGATCATCCTTGGAAATACGACGATACCCAACGCCTATGTTGAGGGTAGTACCGGTGTCCGACGCACGAGAAATGCGCTGCTGCGTAAACCACACATCGCGAGACGAATTATCGTAATGACCTAATGGTTGAACAGTCTCCACCGAATAGAGTGGCTTCCACCCTTCTTGGAACTGAAAACTCAATGTAGTGCGTCGCATCCATGGTTTACCTTTAGCACCGTACATCGCATTGGACACATTAGACATGGCCACGGCATTAATGGCGCGGTTCACGGCATCCACATTGCTATACTGCACGGTCTTAGTATCTTGACGATCCATGACGAGCGGACCACCTTGGCCAATCACATGGTCTGGCGTAGCAGCAGGCGTAATGTGAAAGCCTTCAGATGCAGCCTTCATGCGTGCTGTTTTCTCATCGGAGTTTACCTTACCCTCAGTATTTACATGAGTAGTATCATCTATACGAGCCGCTGCCTTTATAGAACTATCTGTTTTTACAGACACTACGCCCATATCTGTATGTAATTGTTGTTTTTCTGCCTCAGCTGTACCCACACAACACAATAGGGCGCTCAAGGCGATACACACAATACGTTTCATTACTCTCTACATTTAAAATTCATGAACAACAAATGAAATATGTATAAGTGTATCGAATAATGTATATGCATGTCAAGACAAGTAGTCACTAGAAACGTATTATTTTACTATTATATGTATATAAAAAAAGAGGTAATAACAATGTTATTACCTCTTTCATATCAAAACTTATTTTTCATTAAGTTTTTGCACAAGCATATCTACTGTTTCTTGTAGTTTTTTGTTTTGTGCTTCTAGTGTATCCACACGTTGTTCTAGTGCGTTATAGGATGCAGGGGAAATCTTAGCCAATGTCTTATTTTCACCGAATTTATAGGACACACCTACATTGGCCATCAAATCACCACTTACAGTTGTACCTGCAGTGAGAAGTAGGTTTTCTTTTGGATAGTAACCTACGCCAAGGGCCAATGCATTTTCGCCTTTATAGTGACCATAGCCACCCATAACTTGAACCTTGTGGTCTGGATCAAATTGTAGTGGATGTAATGCAGCTAGTGCTGCAGCACGAGCATCACCCCGGTTGGATTCTTTTTCCACGTGGCGCACATCGCGGTGCAATACATCAATTTGTTGGTTTGTGCCATATAATTGGGATCCGTTAACTGCATCTGTAGAGTCCGCAGTAATACGACCTGCCGCTACATGAGTAATGGTGCGTTCTTGACCGGCTGCACCAACGGATACAGTAGACACAGGAGCCGTACCAGCGAATTTTTCAGTAACACCATTATTATAAGTATAACTAGGAGTGCTCACTACATCACTACTTTCAGCAGTAGAATTATTACCTAATACAACGGCATTATCTAGAGATGTTTTCACATTATTACCAACTACGAATGTATTATTCGCACTCACTTGGTTCTTGTTACCTATACTGTAAGAGTTATCGCCCTTAACAGTGTCCACATTATATGTACCTACACCAAAGGCGCCGGATTGGTTACCTTCAATCTTGTTGTATGCACCAATAGCGGAGTTCTTATCGCCTTTAAAGATGACGCCATGACCCATACCATAGTTAAAATCACCATTTACAGTAGAGTTAGAACCGATTAATACAGTGTTATTCCCCTTACTACCGCCAGCTTGAGATGCACCGAGCCATACGTTTTTATTACCTTCAGAGCCAGCTCCTGCAAAATAACCTACCGCAATTGTATCGGAAATAGTTGAGTTATAACCTGCTGCAAAGTTACCTAAAAAGTTATAGTCACCTTTACCACCTACAAAGCTCTTAGCACCTAATGCTACATTGCCGCCACCTTGAGAACCATTTAAGGCAAGACGACCGATGGCAATATTATTACCCTTTGCATTTGGATCCCCTGCATGGGAATATGAATCGCTGTTAGCTGCCCCAGTTTGACCACCGAGATGTACATTGTCTGAGTTGGTGAAAGATGACCAGCCTTGTAGACCAATGTTATAAGTGGCACCACCAGAGGAAACAACAGGAATATCTGCTGCTTGTACCAAGCTAGCAGAAGATATGGTTAAAACTCCGAGTACTGCTAATAATTGTAGTTTCTTTGCGTGATTCATAATCATACGCCTCCCTTGTTATACTACAAAACACTTCCCCTTCATTATACCCTCATGATTACTACGATTAAATTATACTGCTATCGAAAAAATATGTAAATAACATAAATAATAATTCATAAAAGACAGATTAACCAATACAATTAACAAACAAACCCCCGTAGGAATGAATCCTACGGGGGCCATTTGTTTTAGTACGACCTATAGCTTGCGAGAGAGAACATAGTATCCAAAAGGATTGTAATTGCTTTGTAACTAGGAGTAATTGCATATACTTGAATACTATTATGTAAATTTATGTATAGTATGTAAGGGCTTACCTATATATAAACAGCTATAAGGTCATGGAATTAGTATAGTACTATTAAGGCCACTATTATGTGATTTACCTCACATTTACTAGAAATAAAGCAACCATAAAAACTAAAAGAGGCAACGGCTTTTACCGTTACCTCTTTCATAAGTATATATTTATAATTATACTGATTAGCGGATGCGTTTAACGCGGTTGTTACCATCACGCATAGCTTGTTGCAAGCTGTAGATTACCATTTCGTTCATGTAGAAACGCAATTCATCGTTAGACATGTTAGCTGTATTCTTTTCAAGAATTGCCAAGATTTGGTTTTCATATTCAGCTTTGTTCATGTCAGACACAGTTGTGTGATTTTCGAAGAATTCTTTGTAATCTAAGTACAAGCGATCTAAAGCTACGCGAGCATAGCTATCTTTTTTATAGCGATGGCTTGTAATGTACCAGTCACGACGAACATTCATGTAGTACAACACGTTATTAGTATAACGTTGTTGACCAGACATTACGCGATTGTCGTCTTTGATTAAAGCATTGCTCATTCCCAATTGGAATGCTGCAAATTCAGATACTACAGATTTTACCTCTTCGCTAGGTACAGCAAGAGAAATTTCTTGTTGTTCTGCAGTCAAAGGAGCCGCAGGTTGTTCAGGCATCATCAAAGGATCTTGTGCCGCGTGTACTTGGCCAGCAACACATACAGAAGCAATTGCCATAATAGGTAATAATTTAATTAGTTTCATAAGTCTCCTCTCTCGAAGTGCCCTCCCCAGAGCTACTTCATTTATCATGTAATAGATATTATCTCTTGAGGAACTTTTATCCCCATAGAGACCCCCATACTAAGCATGGTAAATTTATTAATACAGTGTGCTTCAATCAATAATGATTCTAGTAGCTTACATTTTCATTCGTATACACGATATATCGTATTTCGTCTATATAGTTTTTCATTAAGGTTAGAAGAAAAATGCATAGGTGGCTATATAGTTAGTTCTATGCTCCATACAATAAAAGCCTCCTAATAATAAAGTCACGACTCTACTATTAGGAGGCTATATATGTTAGCTATTGTACAAAAGATTATTTAATAAATCTACACTTAGAACTTATGTGTGAAACCAGCATTCACGCCCCAGTCTGCTTGGTAGTCACCAGACAAACCTGTAGCAACGTCAGCAAATACGCTATTGTTGCTATTAAAGCCATAACGGCCACCGAAGGCAAGTTCAGTCCAAGTGCCTTTGAGATCTTGTTCTGTTAATTTCACAACACTACCACTAGCGAATGCAGTTTTTACATTGCCTGTGAAAGCATGACCTGCAGCAAAGCGTGTATAGATATTGCCACTACCGAATTGTTTGCCCAATTCAAGGCCAAGCTTACCAGAAGTGCTATTCACACCAGATTGGTTAACAGATACATTTCCTACATTGAAGTTACGACCACCGAAGTGTGTGAAGTTCAATTGTGCTTGTGGTTCTACATAGAAACCATTAGCGTATTTCAATGTTTTGCCATAGCGAACACCGATGCTATACGCATTGGATTTTGCATCGCCAGACATAGGGTCACCAATTTCATTACGCGCTGTGAAGTCATTAGATACACGACCTACTTGCGTTTCTACATGTACATATTGATTCTTACCAAGGTCTTTCAAACCATAGGCACCAACAGAGAAGGATTTAACCTTACCGGAACCATCAAATACATAGTCTTCAGAACCGCGAAGGTAGGATACTTGACCACCTACAGTCCAGCCACGGCTGATTTTAGCATCATAACCGCCTTGGATGCGTGTGTAATCTGTAGCTGTATCGATACCGCTATCGGAGTAGCTGTATTTACCACCACCGATGCGAGCCCAAATACCAGTTGATTCGCCTTGTTGTAATACGCGCGGGCGATACATATCATCAGCTAATGTACGCCATGCGTTGATATTACCTACTACAGCAGAACGAATACCACGCATATGAGGTGTATCGTACGCACCACGAACAACAGGATTAGGATTTACTGGTGTAACTGGCTTAGGATCTGGAGTTACAGGCGTAACTGGTTTTGGATCTGGAGTTACCGGCGTAACTGGTTTAGGATCCGGAGTCACAGGTGTAACTGGTTTAGGATCTGGAGTTACTGGTGTAACTGGTTTTGGCTCTGGAGTTGGTGTAGGTTTTGGTTCTGGCACCACATAGGAGCCTTGGCCATTACCGTCTTTCCAAGTAATATCTCCTTCTTTTTGGTCTGTAGTCAACGCTTTTTTGTAGCTAGACACGATGCCCTTAGAAGCGATGGATACTGTACCAGAAAGGTTTCTTTCACCTTTTACATAATTTTCATAATAGAATTTATGAGCCAAGTTATCTAAAATCTTGTTTACATTGCTTTCAGAAGAAGTATCAAGATGATCACCTGTTACATAGCCATGCACGCCAGAGCCAGCTGCAGCGGATTTCACGATGAAGTTACCGCCCTCGATATCAGCCGGATCAAGGCCGTCTTTCTTAGAACCTGGTTTAGCATAATTTAAGCCAGTACCACTAGTCATGTCATAAATAACATTAATATGACCGTCCAATTTATTTACATGAATGTCGCTGCGAGAATCTTGTGCAATACGGCTGAACCCTTCACGCGTACGAGTGCCTGTGAGGTTATTAATACTACTGCGTTCCGTTTTACCATCAATCTTGAAAGATTCCAAACCGCCCATGTAATCATGGCTCCACATGCCACCATCAAAGGTCATGTTAATTTCGCCACCCTTATCCTCTAAGGTGTTCACAGCCTTACCGGAAAATTGGTTAGGGCTATTGTGCGCGCGGCCTAGGCCGATATTGATAACAGATGGTTGCTGTTCTTGATGAGGAGGCATCATTTTATCAGATACCAGCACATCACCTTGCATATTGAACACTTTGTGTTTTACAGTGCCCGCATCATCGACACCAAGATTAATTTTACTATTATAGGCAAATGCCAATGGATATGGAGACTTCCATGGTGCAGTAGTTACATCCATAACCCCGCCATCTACTTGGATGGAACTGTTATTTAGCATGCCTGTAATGAAAGCTGGTTGACGATAGCGTTTAGGCAATTGAGATGCATCAGGAGTATCCAAAGAGCCAATTGTAACTTGACCACCATCAGATGCAACTACACCATTCGCAGTCGTATTACCTGTACTTTCAAATTTACTATCAGCAGTAGTTGCAAAAATACGTCCATCAGAATTAATACCTGCTGCAGCCCATGTACTAGGCATAGCCGTTGTAGATGACAATAAGGTCATCATAACAGCAGACAATAAAATCTTATTTCTACCTTTCATCCTCTTATACCTCAATAAATACTTCACTTACAATACAATCACATTTGTGAAAGCTCCTTCATACTTGAATATATATCTATGAGTTGATTTATTAGTCTTTTTTTATGATAAAAGATAGATATATACTCACTTATTAAAGAAACTTAAGACTAACACTTTTAAAATATGTATAAAATATTACACTATTTTTAGTGAATTGTAAATGAATTATACTCATTTATTTTAGAAATAATTAAGATTTGATATGTATTAGATAAAAATATACCAAAAGAGGCAACGATTGACTCGCTGCCTCATGGTAAATAATAGCCATATAAAGTTGTTTAATATAAACTTGTTTATCCGTATTTGACGATATATGATATAAACCCTATAATATAAACAGATAGCCAAGCGAGTGGTTCCGTCGGGCTCATCTCAAGAAATAAATACGTGATGAAATGGCCTTTCAGTTATCCAGTTACTGGTAACGAAGGGCTATTTGCTTTTTCCAAAGCAAATAAGCGCCACAAGTGCTCCAAAGGCAATAACTATGGTCATTACCTCTAGAATTAGCATGATTAACTCATAATCACTCATAGACACCCCTCCCTTCATTTACGAAGAGAGGCCCAACCTCGCCGGCTATCCTAAGATAATTATATGGCGAACATATAAGCGAATCAATAAGAATCTATATATAGAAATATACGAAAGTATGTTAACAAAAAAGGTAGCGATTAAATCGCTGCCTTTTATTTTTATTTACGCGCCACGCGCATGGCTGCCATCATACCTGGAGATTTCCAGAGGGATTGTCCATTGTCTGTTGCGAGTTTATTGTTGTCATAAAATACGTCCGCATTGTAATAGTTGTCATCGCTAGATGTTACTTTATAGCTAAGACCTGCTGTTGTGTACACCGTAAAATTAAGGATATTCCCCACTCGCTTTACAGAGTATTGATCTACATACCAGCTATTACCGAGATATGTCGTAGCATACACATCTTGACGAGCTTCTACATCATTTGTGCTAATGCCAATTAATACAAGCAATGCCGCTATCATATATAAGAATTTACGCATTATAATTACCTCCCGTTTTATGGTAAGAATACTTATATATTATACCAAAAAACACCGATAATCGCATTATAATGGCAGTACTTTCTCAACCCTTGACTGAATTCGCTCGAGGCTCGGCGTGATTGCTTTCATCACAGGTTTTTCTATGAAAGCTAACCGCACATAGTCCACGGTCATACCGACGACAAAAATGAGAGCCACTACAAAGATTGCATAAAGAGGTAATAGTATTGAATCATAGTACTGATACGTTGCCAATACATTGTCCCACATGTAATGAAGGAATAGCTTATTATCATGCAATAGGTATATACCAAAGGTAGTAGATGCTACCGTATTGATCCAAGGACGATAAACGATTTTTGCTTTCAAGAAAAGAATAAATAAACCAATACCTAATAGTAGTTGGAATAGGCCATAATCATTTTTCGTGAAGTAGAAAATCTGCTTCATATACTCTGGATTTGTCATGGCTAGTACGTCGACAAGGATATCCCCTAGAAAAGCCCCAACAAAGCCTATGGCGCTAACAATAATACCCACTTTTCTTGTTATATGTGAGCCGTATAGCTTAATGTACGCCCCCATCGAATAGAACACGATAAAGGAAAAGATATGTTTAAATCCAAAAGTGGTATGCGGTACATTAGGCCACAAATTCAGCACCGTCGGCATTAAGAACCAAATTACCGTGGACCCCACTAAGAGCATAACGTAATATTTATGCTGCAGCCAATGAAGTACTCGATTGATAATAGGCGTTAGTAAATAGAGGACTAAAAAGTTCTGACCAAACCAACTCATGGCACCAATGGGCAATAAAGCGAGCATCATATTCCTTGACGTCACCGTATCGAGTCCTAAACCCATAGCCACGCCTAGCATGGCAATGCTGTAAAACCATATTTGCCCTACTAACTTGGCAAACTTGTGCAGCTTGAAGCTACTAGAAATCATGAAATAGCCTGTTATCATAACAAAGGCGACTACACCAGCCTTGCCTCCAAGTGCAAATACTTGGAGAAACACCTTATTAAACGTTAAATCTGGCGTAAAGGGGAAACAACCGTGCACGCTAAAATGGTGCATAATAATTAGTATCATCGAAATGATACGCAACAATTCAATATTGCTCGCTCTCATTCTCTATACCTCATATTCTTCCTCTCAAACTATATGAATACTACGCCAACTAGTAACTACCAAAATGACTTGTATACATCATAAAATACATGAAATATATGAGAATGTTGTGACAATTTTTACACATAAAAAAGACAGCTGATATAATCAACTGTCTTTACAAATTAT
>OGTZ01000287.1_pt1 | contig 23695 bp, 28 predicted proteins | sample 1573651 | NCBI WGS metagenome assembly OGTZ01 (sample SAMEA2582160, study PRJEB24529) | metagenome | biome: Human gut stool | place: China | collected 2011 | reverse complement strand
AGAGGTGCATAGATATGAAAAAGATAACCAAGAATGAAGCTAAGAGATTAAGAAAGTTAGGCAAGGTGGTTAAAACTACTCATAATGGTTATTACCTTATGAATGTATAATTATTAAGGTTAGGTGGTGTATATGTAATGGCTAGAGCTCCAAATGAAAAACTAAATAAAGCATATGCATTATACCAAAAAGGTTATAAGTTGGTTGATATAGCTAAAGAGTTAGATATTCCAGATGGAACAGTAAGAAGGTGGAAAAAGACTTACAACTGGGATAGTGAACGTTCGGATAAGAAGGAAGTTAAAAGCGAACGTTCGAAAAAGAAAAAAGTTAATAAGAAAAGTAGCAAGGAAGAGCTTATTGCAGAAGAGGTTAAAGAGGTATTAGAAAATACTGAATTAACTGAAAGGCAGAGGCTCTTTTGTATTTATTACATTGAGGACTTTAATGCTACTAAGGCATATAAGAAAGCTTATGATTGTAGTTATGCTACAGCTATGGTTGAAGGAAGTAAGAGTCTAAGAAAGCCTAAGATAAAAAAAGAAATACAAAGGCTCACTAAAGAGTGCTTAGAAGAGGAAGAAGTAGAGGCTAAGTTACTAAACAAAAGATTGTTTGAGATGTACATGAAAATAGCATTTGCAGACATTGGTGATTACTTAAGGTTTGGACAAGAAGAAGAGAAAGTTTGGAACATGAATGAAGATGGTAGTTTTAAACCAGTTATTGATCCTGAAACTGGAGAACAAAAAGTAAGAAAATATAATTTTATTAATCTAAATGAAAGTGAAGAAGTTGATACAACTATTATAAGTGAAGTATCAGAAGGAAAAGATGGTGTAAAAATCAAACTTCATGACAAGATGAAAGCTTTAGAATGGTTAGATAAGCATTATGGACAATTAGACCAATTAACATCAGAAAAGTTAGAAATAGAAAAACAAAAATTAGAATTAGCTAAGATTAAATCAGGAGCATATGAAGAAGAGGAAGAAGTTGAAGATGATGGATTTATAGCAGCACTAGGAAATAAAGTTGAAGAGGTGTGGGCAGATGAAGAAGATAGTTAATAAAATTAAAAAGGCTGTCTTTAAATTTAGTCCATTTTCTACTAAGCAATTAAAAGTATTAACATGGTGGATGCCTAACTCACCTATGAAAGATAAAGATGGAATTATTGCTGATGGAAGTATCAGAAGTGGTAAAACTGTTTCTATGTCATTATCATATGTTATATGGGCCATGGAGACATTTAAATATCAGAACTTTGGAATGTGTGGTAAAACCATTGGTTCATTTAGGCGTAACGTATTATTTTGGTTAAAGCTTATGCTTAAATCAAGGGGATATAAAGTTGAAGATTTAAGAGCAGATAACTTAATTATAGTTACTAAAGGAAATACGTCTAATTATTTTTATATATTTGGCGGTAAAGATGAAAGATCACAAGACTTAATTCAAGGTATAACATTAGCAGGATGTTTCTTTGATGAAGTTGCATTAATGCCTGAAAGTTTTGTTAACCAAGCAACAGGACGTTGTTCAGTTGATGGTTCTAAATACTGGTTTAACTGTAATCCCGATGGACCTTATCACTGGTTTAAAGTAAATTGGATGGATAAGAAAGAAGAAAAGAATATATTATATCTACATTTTACTATGGACGATAACTTATCATTATCAGAAAGAGTTAAGGAAAGATATAGAAAAATGTATTCTGGAGTATTCTTTAAAAGATATATATTAGGACTTTGGGTTATGGCCGAGGGAATTATATATGATATGTTTGATGAAACTATTCATAAAGTTTTGACCAAAGATAGAAACTATTCAGAATACTATGTTAGTTGTGACTACGGTACTCAAAATGCTACTGTATTTATACTTTGGGGCAAATGTAATGGGAAATGGTATGCAGTTAAAGAATATTACTATTCTGGTAGAGAAGAAGTAAAACAAAAAACCGATAACCAATACTATGATGATCTAGAAAAATTCTTAGGAGATATAATTCCTAAGGCAATAATAATTGACCCTTCAGCAGCCTCTTTTATTGCTCTTATAAGAGATAAGGGGAAATATACTGTAAGACATGCTAAGAATGAAGTTGAAGATGGAATAAGAAAAGTTGGTAGAGCTCTCAATGAACTATTAATATTCTTTAATGATTGTTGTATTAATACGTTTAGAGAGTTTTTTTCGTATTCATGGGATGAAAAGGCTGCAAATAGAGGTGAAGATAAACCAGTTAAGGAAAATGACCATGCTATGGATGCAGTTAGATATTTTGTAAATACTATAGTCTTAAAAGGTAAGAGTAATGCTTATGATAATGAGATTTATAGCAAAGGTAAAGGTGTTAAGAAAAATAATTACAATTCATATAAGAAAGGAGGAAGAGTTTTCTAATGGATACAGTAAGAGAAACATTATTGCAACTTAGCAGTGAAGAAAAAGAAGAACGAAAAAAAGTAAGAGTTGATTATTATTACTATAAAGGAGCTTGCGAAGATAAGAAAAAAGCCATTCATGACAAGCCTAAGTTAGGTCAAAACTGGGAAAGTCAAGATAATTTAGATTATGAGCCAACTCAAGATATTAGAAATAAAGTAAAACCTCTTTTAAAGAAACAAGCTAGATGGATGTTTAGTAAAGAACCTGATATAACAATAGTACCTTTTGATACTAATCAAAAAGAATTAGCAGAAGAACTAAGAAGATTTATAGATAATATACTTAGAAAAAACCTGTTCTGGAAGAAAACTAGACAGGCTTTTTTAATGTCTACAATTAAGAAAAGGGTTATGCTAAGAGCATCAGTTAAGGTTGGTAATAGAGATGTTCCAGGTAATATTAATCTTAGATATGAAGATGTAGAAAATTTTTCTTATAAAGAAATTGATGGAGTATTAACAGAAGCTAGATTCTTTCAAGAGGATTTAAATAATTATTTATATGAAGATGATGAAAATAAGAAAACTTATTATATTCATAAATTCACATATAAAGTTATTGAAGAAAATACACCAGCTAAAGCAACGTATGTTATAGAAACATATAAGGGAGATAATTTATCAAAACCAATTAAAGAAGACTCTCAAGAAATTGGGTTTGAAGAGAATAAAATACCAGCATGGCTTATTAAAAATGGTGGAGAACTTGGAGAAGAGTTTGGAGAAACTGATCTACATGATTTAAAACCAAGTCAAGATAGATATAATAGAACAACTAGCGATGTAGCTGATGCTATTAAATTTGGGCTATTTGGTATAGAAAGCGGTGTAGATTTACATCCTGATGATGTCAATAAATTCAATGTATCTCCTGGAGCATTACATGTAGCGAGAACTAGTGATGAGGCTTTAGAAAAAGGAAAGCAAGGTAATATTCAGAGACAAGAGTTTTCGTTATCTAATATATCTAGTGTAGAAATGTATTTAGATAGAATAGAAAAGGATATGAATAATATCCTTGATATGCCTAGTTTAGATGATATGAATAATATACCGAGTGCTAAAGCTATGAGATATCTTTATAATGACCTTATTGCACGTTGTGAGGAGAAATGGAATGACTGGGGGCCGGTCTTAGAAGAAGTTATAAGATATATAATTGCTATAGCAGAAGAAGCTAAGTTACCTGGATTTAATCCTAAGTGGAAAGACTTAGATTTTAGTTTAATATTCAAACATAATTATCCTATTCCAGCAGATGAAGAGGAAAGAAAAGCTACAGCAATTAATGAAGTATTAGCTGATGTAAGAACTAGAAAATCTTATATAACTGAATTCTCTAGCGCTGAAGATGCAGAAAAAGAATTTAATGATATATTAGCTGAAAAATCATTATTAGAAGGTTCATCTATGGGCGAATTTAATGTTAATACAGATAAAAATACAGAAATTGGAGTAAATGTTCTAAATGAAGATGATGATAAAACTAGAGATCAGGATGAAGAATAATGAATAATTCAAATGCTTTATATAATAGTTTGCTTAAAGATGCAGTTAATGAAAAAAATAAATTAACTGCTAAAACTTTAAATAAAATCATTAAGATATACGAAAGTACAGCCGATGATTTACTTAAAAAGGCTAGTACATCAAGAGGATTTACTAGGGCTTGGACTAAAGATTATGAGAGATATATTAAATATAAGATTTTAGAACTAAATAATGAACTTGCTAAAGTATCTGATAGTTCTATAAGAACAAGTGCAGAGATTGCAGCTAGTGTTCAAGGTGATTTTTTAAGTTATATAAATAATAAATATACTCTAGACATAGATAAATCAATGCTAGAATTTGCTTATACGACAAATGAAAAGTTAATAGGACAAATTATACAAGGTGGATTCTATAAGGATAATAGAAGTTTATCTGACCGTATATGGAGCTATGGAAATCAAAATGGTAAAGATATTCAATATATTTTAACTAAAGGAATGGCAGAACAGAAAAGCTATTTAGAAATTATAAAAGATTTAGAGAAGTTCCTTAAGTCTAATACTGATCCTGACTTCAAGAAAACTTATACTAAACTTTATAACAGAAAGGTTGATTATAATGCACAAAGACTTTTAAGAACAGCTATGAATCATATGTTTTATGTTCAAAATGTATCTAATGCTAAAAATAATCCTTATGCAGAGGCTATGCATTGGGAGTTATCAGCAGAGCATGGAACTAGGCAAGTAGATAGATTTGGAGAAGATGAATGTGATGATTATGCTAATAGTGATTATTATAATTTAGGTCAAGGTAATTTCCCACCAGATAAAGTTCCAGTTCCACATCCAAATTGCTTATGTATCCAAACAATAGTTATACCTAAGTCTTTAGATGAAATAGGTAGAGAGCTTGGGGAATGGATTAATGGTAAAGATATTAGTTATTTAGATGAATGGTTAAAGGTAGGTTAATTATGAAAGTTATATGTAATGATTGTAAAAAGGAATTTGCTATAAAGAAGAAAAATATTAAAACAGAGAAATTATTTAATACAGTAGAAAGAACGTATTTTTGTTGTCCTAAGTGTAATAAAAAGTATGTAATAAGCTATGTTGACAAAGAAATTAAGAAGAACAATAAAAGGTTTAAGAATCTAAAAGGTGAGTTCCTTAGAAAAGAGTTAACAGTAGAAGAATACGAGAAAGAACATAAGGAACTATTAGAAAGAAATAACTCTTTAAATGCTAGATATAAGGCTTTATATGGGAGATAATCAATGAGTTTTATAGAAAAATTGAAACAGATATTTAATACTAAGAATCATAAACATGAAATTATATATGAAAAAGGCTTTGGTTACAGATGCAAATGGTGTGATAAACCTAAATCACAATGTAATTAAAGTCTTTTATCATATCTAAAATTAAGGTGGGTGAAAGTATGGAATTAAAAGATACTATTGAAATGATGGTGAGTGTAGACTATAAAGAGAGATTTAAAGCAGAGTATTTACAATTAAAAATAAGAATGACTGGATTAAGTAATATGCTTAAGAAATATAAAGCGGGGACTTTAACATTTAAGCCATCTTGTAGTTATGATTTATTAAATGGTCAATTAAAATCAATGGAAATGTATGCTAAATATTTAGAAGAAAGAGCAGAAATAGAAAATATAGAATTGAGGGAGAAATAAGTAATGGCTAAGTACAGAAAGAAACCAGTAGAGATTGAAGCATTTAAATTTTATGTGGATAATATGCCAGATTGGTTTATAGATAAAGTAAGTGATAATACTGTTACATTGTGTAATTGCGATCATAAAAGATACTCCATAGATGAAGCATATTGTCTTATAGAAACTTTAGAGGGGACTCATAAATGTAATGGTGGAGATTATGTTATAAAAGGTGTAAAGGGAGAAATATATCCTTGTAAGCCTGATATTTTTGAAATGACATATGAAGTTGTTGAGTAAGTCTTAGTAAACTAAGGCTTTTTATTTTTGTTTTATATAACAAGGTTATACTAGACCCCACTTTAGTAATGCTAAGGTGTTTTTTTATTGCCTTTAATTACTATTCAGTAGGCGTTAAAGAATGGTTAGTAACTCTAAATTAACAAGAGCAACACTTGTAAAAAGCGTAGATAAGGAGGAATTTATTAAATGGATTTAAAAGAAATTTTAAAAGAAGCTGGATTAGATGATAAAGCTATTAAACAAGTTTTAACAACCATGAAAGCTGAAAAGATTTATACTACCTCAGAAGAAAATGCTGATATAAGGTTAAAGAAAAATAAGGAAAAGATTGAAAAGCTTGAAGGTGAATTAGATGATGCAGTTACTAAGATAGAAGGTTTTAAAGATCTAGAAAATGAAAAAGAAACATTATCTAAGGAAGTTGAAAATCTTAAAAAGGCTGCAACTGAAAAAGACTTCAATACTGCTTTAGAAAGTGCTTTAAAAGCAGCTAAAGTAAAAAATGAAAAGCTAGTAAAGGCATTACTAGATAATGAGAAACTTACTCTTAAAGAGGGAAAGTTAGAAGGTATCGAGGAGCAGCTAAAAGTCATTAAAGAAGAGAATGACTTCTTATTTGAAAAAATACCAGGAGGAGTACCAGACTTTTCAACTGGGGGTAAAAGTTCAGGTGGAAATCAGAAAGAAAAATCTATAGGGGAAAAGCTTGCAGAAGCAAAAAGCCAAACTGTAGAAATTAAATATTAAAAAGTGAGGTTGATAAAATGAATTATTCAAAAACAACAGTGATGGGTGAGCAAAAAAATATACTTGCTAACACTCATTACACAGCTATAAACAAAAAAGTAGCTAAATCAATAGCATCAAGCGGAGTTATTAAAGCAGGAACTGTTATTAATGCAGATGGAACTGTATTAGCTAATGGTTCGGCAGCAGAAGCAATAACAGAACCTGTATTAGGAATGGTGCTTTATGAAGTTAATGTATCCAATGAAGCTGGTAACAATATAGTTATTCCTGTATTAACTCATGGTACTATAGTTGAAAAAGTAGCAAAAGAATTAAGTGGTGGAGTTGATTATTCAGCTGATGTTAAAGCTAAGTTACCACAAATATTATTTGTTTAGGAGGAATTGAATATGAATATTTTTGACTTTATAAGTGCTAAAGAAATAGCATTATATATTAAAAATTTACCACAAGAAAGTACGCTAGATAAGCAGTTGTTCCCTGCGGACAAGCAATATGGAATGGAGATAGAATTAGCTAAAGGGGCTAAACAAAAACCAGTAGCATTAAGTATGTCTAGTTTTGATGTTAATGTTAGACCAAGAGTATTGAAAGCAGCAGTAGACATCGAAAAGAGAGATATGCCTTTCATGAAAGAGTCTATTCTTGTAAATGAAAAGGAAAGACAGAAGCTGATGTTAGCATTACAAGCTAATAATCAAAATATAGTAGATCAAATTTTATCAACTATTTATGAAAATTATAAGGTATTAGTTGATGGAGCAGAAGTTCAAATGAGAAGAATGAGAGCTCAATTAATTCAAAACGGGACTATTAGCATATCTTCTGATGCCGGAGATGTAATTGTAGATTACAATGTTCCAAGTAATCATAAAGAAACTATTGGAACTACATCAAAGAAATGGAATGCTGCTACTGCTGATATAGTAGGAGATATTATTAAATGGCAAAAAGTATTTACTAATGAAGGGTATGCGAAACCAACAGTATTAGTATTAACTGATACTTGCTTTGGATATGTATGCCAGAATACAGCTATAGTTAATGATATTAAAGGTATGAATACTAATTATATTGTAACTGAAAATGACATTAAAAATTATTTACAACAAAAATTTGGACTTACAGTTGCAGTTGTAAATGGAACATTTGTAAATGAAGCTGGAGAAACTGTTTCTTATTATGAAGATAATAAAGTTACATTAATTCCAAAAGGTACATTAGGAAAGACTGTTTATGGAACAACTCCAGAGGAAGCAGATGCAGTATTTGGAAGTGGTAAGTTAGATACACAAATAGTTAATACTGGAGTAGCTATTACTACTATGGCTAAAGAAGATCCAGTAAATGTTGAAACTAAAGTATCTCAATTAGGTATGCCAAGTTTCGAAAAAGCTGATGAGTGCTTCTTTGCAAAAGTATATTAATAATAGAGGGTTTAGGCCCTCTTATTAGTTAGGAGGGTAATATGATAAATAAATTAAAAATTCTTTTATTAGAGAACAAATATCCATTCTTTAGTGATGAAGAATTACAACTATTCTTAGATGAAAATGATAATGATGTTTATACTACTGCTTCAACATTATGCTATTTAAAAGCTGATGGAGACAATAAGGTTACTGTAGGTCCTATAACTATAGAAAGTGCTGGGGCTGAATTTTGGATTAACTTAGCTGAAAGATATTCTAAAAAATCAATTGAATTAGCTAATAAAAATAATTTAACTACATCTAGTAGTGGATATATTAATAGGCTAAAGAGGTGTTGATATGGCATTAAGTAAGGAATATCTCAGAGAAAAAGTAAAACAAGCTATAAAACAGATGCCAAGCGCAGGGTATGTAGTTAGGGAAGTATTAAATAATTATAATGAAAAGGCAGGGTATTGCATAGTTGGAGAGCTTGAAGGTGTATTTTATTCTAAAAGTACTACAAAAAATTTAGGTATAACAATAGATAATGCTGGAATTAATATAGAACAAGCTGATAAAAATTATTTAGTAGATTTTAATGATATTTCTAAGAACATTAGAACAACTGATTTTATTTTCATAGATAACAAATGTTATAAAATTATTGATCCAGGTGAGAATTTAGAAGTTTATTGTTTAATCCAATTAAATAAACATCATCTTATAAAGAATCAAGATACTATTATAGATAATGATGAAATATATCCATTAATGGAATTGCCATTGGATTTAGATTTAAAGGTGGTATGATTATGGGAATTAGATTAGATGCTACTGGATTATTTAAAGGCTTAGCAGAAATGGAATTAAAAGTTCAACAAGGAACACGCATATATGCTGAAACTGTTGGTATGAAAATGATTAATGATGCAAAAGCAAATGCTCCTTGGACTGATAGAACCGGTAACAGTAGACAAACTATGGATACTGAAGTTATTAGTAAAGGAAAGTCTATGGAAATTAGGTTAAGGGGAAATACACCTCATTTTAAATACTTAGAATTATGCCACGAAAAGCGTAATGCAATCTTATGGCCAACTATTCAAAAGTGGTCAGGGCAAGTTTTAAGTGGATGGGTTAAGGTGATTAGATGATAGTTAAATTATTTGAATATCTACAAGATAACAAAATAGATGTTTACTTTGTAGGACAGCACCAAGGAGAGTGTAAAAAGCCTTATGTTGTTTTAAAAGATGATGGAGTAAATAGTTCAAATGGTAGAGTAGGAAAGGGATATATAGATATCCTTTTTTTTATTCCTGAAAATAGATTTACAAAAATTAAAGATTTCAGAAAACAAATAGTTGATTTATTAAAAGAATTTAAATCAATTAGATATGCAGGCAATGAAACAGGAATAGTAACAGATAATGATAAGAAAGCATTAACTTTTTCAATTATGTATGAAAAATATATTAGATTAAATTAGGAGAGTGAAAAGAATGGCAATAGAAAAGTTAACAGAAAAACCTATAGTCAATATTGTTAGAGTTGAGATTGTAACAGAAGAGGATTCACCAAAAACTTATAGGTTTGATACTGCATCAGAAGCTACATATTCACCAGTAGTAAGTGAAGGGAGCGAAACTATACTTAGAGTAAAAAATTCTATATTAGCTACAAATAGAACTGAGGATATACAGTATGGCTCAGATATAAATTTAACTCAGGTAGTTATGGTGCCAGAAGTATTAGCTATTGTAGATGGAGGAAAACTTGTAACAACTGGTGAAGCAGAATCATTAAAGGTAACAGGATATAATCCACCAGCTGTAGGATCTGTAGTTAATAGAGTTAAGTTTACTACAAAAATTTATACAGAGGAAAAAGATGGAGATGGTGAAACATTAGGATATCAATGTTTTGCATTTAAAGGGTGTAAAGGAAAGCCAGTATCATTTACGTTTAAAGATGGTGAATTTATGGCACCTGCTTATACAATCTCAAGTAGAGTTAAAAAAGGTATAGCCCCTTATAATTTAGAGTTTTTAGAAGAATTACCGGTTTAATAGGAGGAATAAAGTATGGCAGTTACAAGTATAGAGGATTTAAAAAAAATAGCAGAAGGACAAGAAGTAGAGTTAATAGGATGGGGAGAGGAACCATTTGTATGTAAATTAAAAAGACCTAGTATGTTAGGTTTAGTTGCAAATGGAGACATACCTAATCCATTACTAAATGCAGCTTATATATTATTTAATGGTGCTAAGACTACCAAAGATGTAATTAATATGAAAGAACAAAAAGAGTTGCTTACTATAATGGCTAAAACTGCTATGGTAGAGCCTACTTATGATGATTTAGAGAAAATAGGATTAGAGTTAACAGATGCTCAATTACTTGAGATATATAATTATACTCAAATAGGTATTAAAGCACTTACATCCTTTCGTGCAAAGCAAGAAAATATTAAGAATACTAAGAATAAGCCAAAGGTACAATCAAAGGCCTAGTGAGATAATGAATATAAATGATTCGTATCTCGCTTTTATTTTTGATGAAGCTTGTGAATATATTTTATCTATGAAAACTAAGAGAGAGGTAAAGAAAGCTGACAAAGTCCATTTAGAAGATAGTTGGTTAAAAGAACCTAACTGGAGCGATAAGGATGAGGTGAAAGTTGAAAAAGCAAATAATAATTCATCTCTTATTAATGAAATGAAAGCTAATTTAGAAAAATATAAGTAGTAAAATTATACCAATGTAGTATATAATAAGATTAATTATTATGTATTATAGGGGGATAACATGAAAAAAAGAATAACAATTATAAGTTTAATATTATCTATATTTTTATTATTAGGGTGTAACAGCCAGGAAAAACAAGAAGAAGTAAATTTAATAAATGAGAATGAGATAGCGTTAAATTACTTAACTATTAAAAGCGGGATAGGAAATTATATAGTGAAAACATCATTTAGCGAGAATGAAACTGGTGAAATTAATAAAAGTAGCTATGATGATGGAATACATGCTTTAGAAAGTTTAAATATAATCATAGAAAATGATAAAAATATTTCATCAGAAATTAAAAATGAATTAATAGAGATTAATAAGCCTTTGATAGAGTATTGTGAAGCAAGAATTAAGAATGATAAAACAAATGAAGGTTATTATAAATCTATTGGTTTGGAAAATGAGTTTAGAAAAAAATATGATATAGAGTAAAAATGAAAGAATCACTTAAATTTAGGTGGTTCTTTTTTTATGCCCAAATTTATAGAAAGGAGGGTGATTATGAGTGTAGATGCAGGAAGTGCAGTAGCTTATTTAGAACTTGATTATAGCAAATATAGTGCAGGATTATTGACAGCGAAGCAACAGTTATCTACATTTACTGATAACACTCAAGAGGCTGGTACTAGAGTACAAGCTTTAGGAGGAATTGTTACTGGTGTTGGTTCAACACTAACAACTGGATTAACAGTTCCACTTGTAACAGCAGGAGCAGCATCATTAACTGTAGCAGCTAACTTTGAAGAGGGAATGTCAAAAGTACAAGCTATTTCTGGTGCTACTGCAGGTGATATGGAGCAATTAAGTGCAAAAGCTAAGGAGTTAGGCGCTAACACTAAATTTAGTGCTACAGAAGCAAGTGAAGCTTTTAGTTATATGGCAATGGCCGGTTGGAAAACTACTGATATGCTTAATGGTATTGATGGAATAATGAACCTTGCAGCAGCTTCAGGAGAAAATTTAGCATTAGTAAGTGATATTTGTACTGATGCCATGACTGCATTTGGATTAAGTGCAGACCAAAGTGCTAGATTTGCAGATGTATTAGCAGCTGCTAGTAGTAATGCAAATACAAATGTTGCAATGCTTGGAGAGTCATTTAAATATGTTGCGCCGGTTGCTGGAGCGATGGGGTATAGTGTAGAAGATACTGCAGTTGCATTAGGTTTAATGGCTAATTCGGGTATTAAAGCTAGCCAAGCAGGTACTTCGTTAAGGCAAATACTTTTAGGATTACAAGGTGGAGTTGAATTAGCAACTAAGAGTACTGATAAATGGAGAATTGAAGTAGAAAACAGTGATGGTTCTATGAGAAATCTTAATGATGTTGTAGTTGATTTAAGAGCAGCATTTGCTGATATGACTGATGCACAGAAAGCAAGTAATGCAGAAGCTATTGCAGGTAAAATAGGTATGTCTGGATTATTAGCTATAGTTAATGCTGCAGAAACAGATTTTAATAAATTAACTGGTGCAATAGATAAAAGCAATGGTGTTGCTAAAAAGATGGCAGACACAATGCAAAATAATCTTAAAGGAAAAGTAACACAATTAAAGTCTGCTTTAGAAGGTGCTGGAATCGCTATAGGAGAAAATTTAATACCTGCATTGACTACAGGTGTAAATAAGATAACTGATATGGTTAGCGCTTTTAATAAATTAGATCCAGCAACTCAAAAAACTATAGTTAGTGTAGGGGCTACAGTTGCAGCTATTGGACCATTAATGATGATTGGAGGAAAGCTTGTAACAGGTATAGGAAAAACAATAAGTTTAGTTAGTACTGTTACATCTTTAGCTGGAGGTGGATTAGTTGCTTCTCTTGGAGCAGTAGCTTTGCCATTAGCAGCAGTAGGAGCAGGATTCTATGCGTGGCATGAAGCAACAGATGCAGCTAACCAATCTATTGCAGTATCAAGAGAAGAAATGTCCTTTATGGAAAGAATGATGGCCGACTTAACAGGAATGACCACTTATTCCAAAGATGAATTAATAGAAATGGGCTTAGTTTATAAAGATTTTAATGAAAATATAAGTCAAGAATTTCAAGATTCAGTAAAGGAAATGACATTAGACATTCAAGACTTTAATATGTCATTAAATGAAATTAATTTTGATGGAGTTATAACTGAAGAAGAAGCTAATACCTTATCAGAAAGAGTTAATAGCGCTTTAGATGGTTGTATAGAAGCTATTGATAGTAAATATTCAGAAGTTCAAAATGGAATTAGAGAAGCTTTCAGTATGGACGGTGTTATTGATGAATCTGAACAATCCTTAATTGAATATTGGAATAATAGAGGGAGCAAAGAAAAAGAAGAAGCACAAAATTTACAAAACGAAATAAATAATATTATTAATAATGCTAGAGCAGAGGGGAGAAACTTAACTCCCGAAGAAGAAGCTGCTATTAGAAATTATTATGAGCAAATTAAACAGTTAGAGTTAGAATGTCAAGCTAGTAATCAATATGAAATTGAATATGCTACACAAGAATTCCAAAATAGAGTTTCGACTATGGATGCAGAAAATGCTACTAAATTACTACAACAAAGATATGAGCAATATCAAGAACAGCAATTAGCAACCCAAACAAACTATGATACTTTGATAAATCTTGCTAAACAAAACTATGATATTTTAACTGAAGAAGAAAAGATACAGGTTGATGATACTATTAATAGATTAGAAGCAGCTAAAGCAGAAGAGTTGAGAGTAAATCAAGAAAAATATGATGCAAACGTTGATTATGCAATTCAAAACAATGAGGAATTAGCAAATATATTTAACAGGTATACTGGTGAACAAATTGCAAGAAGAGATTTAGCTAATTATCAAGAATATGAACAAATGAGAAATCATTATGAAGGTATTGCTGAAGTAACAGAAAGTGGTTATAAAAGGGTTTATGATACTGCTACAGGAAATTGGAAAGATGTTTATGTGAGTATAGATGCAACTACAGGACAATTAAAAGGGGTATATGACTTAAATACTCAAAATGTTGCAGCTATGTCAAAAGAGGATGAAGCAGTATTAAGAGATGAAGTAGCTGCATGGAGTGAAACTGCGGCAGGAGTATTATCGAATTGCTTAATTATGGGAGATGCTTATATTGATGCTCAAGGTAACATTTCTAATGCAAGTGGAGAAATAATAGGCAAGCTTGATGAAGTAGTTGATGCAAATGGAAATGTTGTAGAGGCTATATTAGATGTTAATGGCAATCCTATTAATATTGGAGATAATACAGATGAAGTTATTAGAAAATTAAAGAATACAAGAGAAGAAGTGAAAAGTACTGATGGTAAAAAAGCAAGTATAATAGTAACTGATAATGGAACCGCATCAGCAGTTCAAAGAAATATTGATAACATTCAATCATACAAACAGGTAATAGTTGGTGTTCAATATACTTCTTCTGGTAAGCCTTATTATAATGGATCAACCATGTATGCAACAGGAACAGATAATGCTATGACAGGGTTAGCTACTGTAGCGGAGTATGGTCCAGAGTTGATAGTATCTCGTAGTGGGATAGCCACTCTTGCAACAAGTAGGCAATTAGTTAATATGGAAGGTGGAGAAACTGTTTATAATGCTAGACAAACACAAGAAATACTTAAAGGAATGCAATCAAAACAATTATCTAATGAAAGTTCAAGTGATTTATTAAGAACTATGATAGTTAAACTTGATGAAGTTAAAAAAGCAATTGATAGTAAAGAGTTAAATAATGTTATTAACAACAATTATGGTGGTGTAGAAGTTAATGGAGTTACAGATGTAAGGGAAATTATTGAAGAAATAAGCGAGTATACAGAAGTAAGGAGAATATAGGAGGTAACTATGGAAGATTTTTTTATTATAAACAATGAATGTAGTTTAGATCATGGAGTAGTTGTTAAGGAATTACCTTCTATAACTATTCCTAAGAAAAGAGTTGAAGAAGTTACTGTTTTAGGTAGAGATGGAACATTAACTGTAAGTGATGAAACTTATGAGCCTACTACAAAAATTTGTAAAGTTTATTATAATGGTGAAAACCCAGATGAATTAATCACTTTTCTACAAGACGGGAAAGTGATTTTTTCTAATTTCCAGGATAGATTTTACAATATGCAAATAGTAAGTGAGATTCCAATAGATGAAATATTTAAAAATAACGAATATGGCAATTGGTATGAGTTTAATATTACTTTTAGATGCCAACCTTTTGGATATAGTGTTGATAATGAAGAAATTGTTATAAGTGAAAAAGATACTTGTATTTATAATTATGCTAGTAACTACTCTAAGCCTATTATAACTATTTGGGGAAGTGGAGATATAAATATTCTAATAGATGAACAACAGATAACTTTAAAAGGTGTAGAGGATTATATAACAATAGATAGTGTTAAAATGAGAAGCTATAAAGATTTAGAAAATCAAAATTCTAAAAAGATAGGCAATTTTCCTATTATAAAAGTAGGCGAAAATAACATAAGTTGGGATGGGAATATAACTAAGATAGCTATAACCCCGAACTATAGGTGGATAATATGATTACATTATTTAAAGCAGATGAAACTATTTTTTCTCATGATGGAGTAGAAGTTTTAGATGATATTGTTATAAGTTCTTATACTAGTTGGAGTGAAAATGGAAAGTGGGTAAGTGAATCTAAATTCAAAAAAGATTATGATAAATCTGAATCTATTAAAGAAGGAATGATTTTACAATTACCTACTGAAAAAGGACTGCAATTATTTAGAATTTTAAAATTGAATAAGAAAAATAAGAAATATATAACTACTACTGGACAACATATAGCCTTTGATTTTGAAAATAATTTTATTCAAGATATTAATATAGTTGAAAAAAGTGGTAGAGCTGCAATTAAACAAATACAAGGTGGTACAGTATTTAATAGTAAATATAATTTAACATCCAATATTGATACGGTTGCTAGTGCTAGAATGGTAAGAAAGAATGGTATTACCTCATTAGTTGGTAGTGATGATAATTGCTTTATTAATAGATGGGGTGGTTATTTAGTATTAGATAACTTCAATATATCTATGAATACTAGCGTAGGCCAAGATAGAGGTGTTGAAGTCTTAATAGGTAAAAACCTTACTGATATGGAAGGTAGTATTGATATATCATCTGTAGTTACTGGTATAAATCCTATAACTTATGATGGTTTAACATTGCCAGAGGGGGTTTATTATTCTTCCTTACTAAAGAACTATCCAGAGCCTAGAATAAAAGAATTTAAATTTGATAATATAAAATATAAGTATAGCGAAAATAACTATGATGAAGAGGGATATGAAACTTTAGAAGAAGTATATGCAGCTATTAGGGTTGAATGTGATAAGTTGTTTAATGAATCTAATATTGATAAACCCAATTGTAATTTAAGGTTAAATGTAATTGATTTAACTAAAACTGACCAATATAAAGGAATTGAACTTAATGAACGTATTTTCCAAGGAGATATTATTACTGCTAATTTAGAAGAGTATGGATTTAATGTTAAGCTTAAAATGACTGCTAATAAGTATAACAATATTAAAGATTGCTATGAGGATTTTGATTTAGGGGATTTAAAAAGCAATGTATTCTCTACTATTGATAAGGTTCAAACTACAGTAGATAAAGTAGTAGAACAATTAGGAGGCAACAGTTGGCAAGATATTCTTGATAAAAGTATGAAAGAAGCTACTGAATTAATTGAAGCAGGTATTAAAGATTCATATGTAGTTGCTAGAAAAAATGAGATATTAATAATGGATTCTCCACAAGTTGAAAGTTCTATTAACGTTATTAGAATGAATAAAAATGGTATTGCATTTTCGCAACAAGGTTATAATGGGCCTTATACATTAGCTATAACTATAGATGGAAAGATAAACGCTAGTTGTATTACTACAGGAGAATTAAATGCTTCATTAATAAAAACAGGTACTATTATGAGTGCTAATGGTAATTTAGCATTATCTATAGATGATGATTATTTAGAAGTAACTCACAGTGAAGGTAACACAAGAACAAGAATTGACAATGAAGGATTTTATATTCTAGATGAAAATAATGAAATTATTGCATCATTAGCAAGCAAAGAATCATGGACTGAATTAAAAGCGGATAAAGTATTTGCTAAAAATATTGAAAATGTGTATATAGGGGATTCTAATTTATATGTAGACCATAATTCAAATAATATTATACGAAATGGTTCAATAGACTATCCATTCACAGATTTTAATCAATTACGAGAGTATGTGCAGTCTATGCCTATAATAAATAAAGATTTATTTATTTATGTAGTTACAGAAGGAGTAGTTAATGATCTTTTTTATTTAACAGGATTAAGTGGTAATGGGAAAGTTGATATAAGATTTAATAATAAATTTATTCTTAAAACTGAAAATGATTATGGTGTAGTATTAAGAAATATATCAAATTGGGTATCAGTTTACGGTGGTAGAACGAGTTATCAAAGCAAAGATGGGTTTATGATACAAGCTACAAATGGAATTGAAGTAATAAATTGTTCAAAGTTTGAATTATCATCGTTATTAACAGACACGTCTGCATATGGAATTCATGTCCAAGATTCACATGGGAAAATGGATAATATAGATTTTTGTAAAGCTTATTCTGCTTTGGGTGTTAGAGGTGGTCAAGTATGGTTATCCGGTAGTTGTAGAGGTAGTAATACTAAAGCAGTAAGGGCATTTGAAGGTACTTTAGTAACTATAGGGGAAAATGATAGTAACAGTATAAGGCAACAAGGTATATTGGAGGAAGTTAGTGGAACTATAAAAGAAATTAGTACAATAGTTGAAACTGCGAGTACAGTTTATGCTCCAGTTATACCACCAACTATAAATACTTATAAAGACTTTTCGATAACATCTATGGCTACTTATCAATATTTATGGAGTAATTGGAAAGTAGGAGAATGTAAAAGTGGTGTTTATGGTAGTTATGGTGATAAAGCAGGACACCTATTCTTTGATTTATCAGCTATAAGAAGCTTTTTAAATGGAGGAACTGTTCTAGATGGAGCTACAATTACATTAACCAGAGCAAATTCAGGTGGTTCTAGTAGCGGAGTGAAGATTTACGTAGGTGGTTCTAGTTGTAATGGTACAAGTGGTACACCGTCATATTACAATAAGACTTATGTCGGAACTTTATCCTGGGGACAAACTAATACTTTTACTCTATCAAAATCTATTGTAGATGGTATTAAAAATGGCACAATAAATAGTATTACAACTCACGGAAGTGATTATAGTAATATAACTGCTTGTAGCATTAATTTAAAAATAAATAAATAAGAAGGTGATGGAAAATGAATATAAAAAATGATACTAGAACAGAAAAGAAATTAACAATAACAGAAACCGATATTATTAATGGTGGTGAGGTTTTAATATTAATTGCATACGCAATTAAAGAGAATAATGAGTTATATAGTTATCCTTCACCTCAAGTTTTCAATGAAGAAATATATTTGAAAAATAAAGAAGCTTATGATAAAGCAGTTAAAGATTTTAGAGTTAATTGCGAGGTGTAATAATGATAACTAAAGTAATTAAATTAGATATAAATAAAAATCTATATGAAAAAATAAAAGCAAAGCAAGGAGATACAAAAAGTAGATTCTTGCTTTTTCAGTTATTAGATGGATCTATGCCCTTTAATTTAGAAAATAGAAGTGTTAGGGCTTATATGTTGAAACCGGATAGTACTGAAGTTTTCAATGATTTAATAATTAATAATAGAAATACAGGACATTGCACTCTCGAACTTACAAATCAAGTTTTAGCTGTAGCAGGAATTGTAAAAATAGAGTTGATGATAATTGAAAATGATAAAAAAATAACATCAAGTATATTTGAATTACAGGTTGATAAAAGTATAAACAGTGAAAATTCTATCGTTTCTACAAATGAATTTAATGCTCTTTTAAATGGATTGGCTTCACTTTCTGAATATGATAATTATAAAGAAAAAGCAAAAAAGGTACCTGAACTTGAAGAAAATATACAAGAGTTAGGTTCGCAATTGGAACAAAACATTACTGATATAAATAAGAAAATAAATAACATATCTACTTCTTTAACTATAAGAAGTGTTGGGATACAATTGCAGAATGATAGCGAAATGGACTACTTTATAAATAATTTTAATGATAAATTAATTAAGATGAAGATTTTAGGAATTACAGATGTTATATTGTGTCCTGTTATATATAATCGTAATACGAGGGTTGATTTAGCGTTCACATTCGATAAGTTGATAAATTGTTGTAATTTAGTCAAAAATAATGGGCTAAAATTAACAGTAAAAGTTCATTGTTGGGGCGATACTTTTGGTGAAACATTTGACAAAATATTATGGTTTGAAAGTTATAAAAATGTTTTAATTAGAATTTTAAATATTGGAGATATTGTTAGAATTGGATTGATGAATGAAACACCATTTTTAACGGATAATGATAACTATAAAACTAATTGGTTAAACCTATGTAAGTATATTAAAACCACGTATCCAAATGTTGAATTAATAAGTTCACCTACAACTTCAAGTGAATATAATGTTTTAAATCATTTCTGTGACTATATTTGTTTTAACTGCTATCCTAGTAATACAGTAAATAATCCTGTTTGTAATTTAGGTGACACTTTATTAGAGGTTTATAAATATACAGATTATGATATAGAAGGAAAATATAAAAATCCTAATTATAATAAAAAGAAAATTTTCATAACTGAATGCGGAATACAACCTTATGAATATAGTCATTTACATCCTTGGGAATGGGATACTAACCAATTACAAAAATACAATGAAGATGTACAAGCTATATTTTATGAAGATATGATTGGATATGTAGAATCGACTGATTGGATAACTGGCATAAGTTGGTGGATTAGTGGTAGTGATGATACGACATGGACTTTCTTGGATAGAAAAGCAGAAAGTATTATAAAAGAAAGGTGGGGTAATGATGAATAATAGAAGCACGATTAATGGTTATAGAATACACCATGATGGAAACTTTAATGAAAATATTGGTGTTTTAAAAAACTTAACTAATGGATATGAATATTATTACCCTTGTGGGGAAGGATATTTCGAGATATTCAATGTAGATTTAGAAGTAACTTCAAGTAGTAATAGTGTTGGTTATAATTCTTTATCTAAGGCAGTTCTTAGAGCTTTTATAACGGTAACTACTTCTGCTGATACTAGAGTTAAATATGGGCAAATTCATATAAGAATAGCTAACCATTTAACAGATAGTTCAACATACAGAAAAGAGGAAATAACAATAGAAAACGGTCTGTTTAGCGAAGATGAGATTTTTGCGGTTAGAGATGAAAGTAATTTATCTAATGGAATTATCAATTATAAAGTATATTTAAAGGCTAGAGTTTCAGATGATTTTATTCATTTAAATATTTCTCCTATTACTAAATACTTGTACAAAGCAAAGCAAAATAATAGTGAGCGTAATTATATCACCGAATTACCAAATAGTTATATAAAGGCAGTTAAAAATGCTCCTCGTGTAAAATATTTAGCTGAATTTGAAAATGATGTAACTCTACGACCTGGAGAAAATACCCTGGTATTCAATAAAGTAATTCAAGGAGATAATGTATTACAGAATGAAGTTAGATATACATTAGAAGATAATAAAATTTATTTATTTGAATTAAATCTAATATCCTATGATGCTTTTAACTCATTAAATGATGTTTATGTTACTTTTTGGAGAGTTAAAAAAGAAGATGGGAATAAAACAACATATAATAAACAAAATGTACTAAATCCTAGTATTAACGCAAATGCTACAGTAATAACAGACAAATCGAATCAATTCACAATTACTCTTAATTGTAGTGAATTGATAAATGTCAAGGCATTTTCATCATTAAAAATAATTGAATTAGCTTAGTTCGTTCACAAATGATAAATATTGTTCGTAAAACTAAATCAAAAATAAGTCAGAAGTTAGAGTAAAATCTAGCTTCTTTTTTATATTTAAAATTCCAAGTGATTGGAGAAAAGAAGGTGAAGCATGGCAGAAGAAAATATTCTTTATGAAATTAAAGAAAGTATAGCAGAAATAAAATCAACATTAAAAAGCAATGCTGAAAATACTGACTTAAAATTTCAACTACAAGAAGAAAAAATTAAAGTAGCAAATAATAGAATATCTGACTTAGAAAATTCTAATACATGGCTATGGAGAGCGATTGCTGGTGCTTTAATAAGTACAGTAATTGCCTTTTTAATAAATTTTAAATAAAGGAGTGCGTTAATCATGGAAAATTTAATGACTTTTATACCTGAATTTTTAATTATTGTTATTGTTGCAACGTATGTAGTAGGTGTATTTCTTAAAAAGCTAGAAACTGTACCAGATAAGTTTATAACTTCATTATTAATGTTATTCTCAATTACTATAGCTGTATTATTAAATATTATAAATACTCAATACAAAGTAGCTTTAGATACTATTGTTAATGGAGTTTTATACGGAATACTTTGTTGGGGAGTAGCTGTTGGAGTAAATCAAACATACAAGCAATTAAATAAATCAGAATAATTTTGAGGGCCAATAGGCTCTCTTTTAATTTATAAAAATATATTAAAGAAAGAAGGAGTTAATTATGGCAATTAAAAAAATAGCAGTTAGAGGTGGCCACACAGAAAAAGCTACAGGAGCATCAGCCTTAATTGATGAACTAACAGAAGATAGAAAAGTTAAAGATGCAGTTATCAAATATTTAAGAAAATTAGGGTATGAGGTGTTAGATGTAACACCACCAGTAAATTATACTTCAAGTATAAGTGCAGATTTAGCATATGGAGTTAATAAAGCAAATGAGTGGGGTGCAGATTTATTTGTATCATTCCATTTTAACAAAGCTTATGATAGTTATAATGGGGCTCTAGGTAGTGAGGTATGCGTATATTCTACACATGAGATAGCTCAAAGAGTTGTTGATGCATTAGAAGAGTTAGGATTTAAGAATAGAGGTCAAAAAATTAGAACTGGTTTATATGAGTTAAAGCATACTAAAATGAAAGCTATGATAGTTGAAACTTGTTTCGTAGAAGCTACTGAAGATGTAGAACTATATAAGAAATTAGGTGCAGATGCAATTGGGAAAGCTATAGCTGAAGCTATTGTAAATGATAAGGTTAGTGAAAGCGATACACCAGTAAAAAAAGAAGAAGTAAGCAAACCAGTACAAGCTCCAGTATCTAATACAGATGATTGGGTAGCTAGACTTCAAGCTGAATGCAATAAGCAAGGTTTTTCAAATCAAAAAGTAGATGGTATTCCAGGAGCTAATACTTTAAAAGGTTGCCCTACACTTAAGAAAGGTGCAAGTGGTAATATTACTAAACTATTACAAGAAAAACTTGTTACATTAGGATATTCTACTAACGGGGTAGATGGTATCTTTGGTAGTGGCACTTATTTTGCTGTAAGAGAGTTTCAAAAGACTAGAGGTTTATCAGTTGATGGAATTGTTGGTCAAAATACTTGGAGAAAATTATTAAATTTATAATTATTTAAGGCTAGTAAGTAGGTGAAATCTTACTTACTAGCCTTTTTTTATCTTATAGAAAAATAATATTGTATTTATAATATATGAAACAAAATAGACATATTAGATAAAATATGTAATAATGTTTATTATTGTATTTTGGAGGGGAATTATGGATTACAATATTTATTTAGATGAAAGTGGTAATACTGGAGATATCAAAATAGAAGATGGTAAGTGGAATTGGGGAAATCAACCTTATTTTGCACTTGGTTCTATATGTATAGAGTCAAATAAAGAGAGTAAATTATATAATGATTTAAAGGAAACCCTAAATTCTTTTCAAAAAGGGTTAGGCATTGAAACTGAATTAAAAGGTAAAGCAAATTATAAATTTAAAAAAGAACTCACTTGCGCTATAATAGATATTTTACAAAAATATAATGCCAAAGTATATATTGATATTTCAAATAAGAAGTTTAAAATAGCTACATATATTGTTGAGTATTGTATATACCCATATTATTTTTATATGGGTATTAATAAAGATATACGAGATAAGAAAGTAAATGCTGCTAATAGAATTTATAATATAGACGAAAATATTTTAGAAGAATTTATAAACTTATGTTATTCTGATAGAGATGAGGTTACTATTAAAAGTAATTTTATTAATTTCTTAGATAAATTAAGTAAAGAAATAAATAGCAAGGAAATTAAAGAAAATATTAATAATGTCAAGAAGAATATAATTAAATATGAAGAAATCGGATTAAATTTTGACAATTTATTGCCTATAGTTGATAGAACTAATAAGGGAGCAAAAACAATTTTTCTACCTAATTTAGATGCTTATTTAAACATAATATCATCAACTGCAACAATCAGATTAAGGCATATAGATAATCTTAAAATTTATCATGATGAACAAAAACAATTTGGTAATGCTTTAGAAAAATGGACTGAAGATATTAAATTAGTTAATGAAATGAATAATATAGATAAAATACAATTTGAAGAGTCTAAAAGAAATATTCTTATACAAACTTCGGATTTTATTACAGGTGTTTCAGTGCAAATATTTAATAAAGTTATTATGTCACAATTTTTAAGTAAAAAGGAGCGAGAGTTAATTAAGTCGGTTACTTATTTATTGAGCAATTGTAATATTGTTTGTCCAAGATATGAGCAGGCAAAGTTTAGTGAGCAATGTGGAGTAAAACTGAAAGAT
>OGTZ01000207.1_pt1 | contig 34985 bp, 35 predicted proteins | sample 1573651 | NCBI WGS metagenome assembly OGTZ01 (sample SAMEA2582160, study PRJEB24529) | metagenome | biome: Human gut stool | place: China | collected 2011 | reverse complement strand
ATAAATTTAAATTTCATATAAAATAAAACCACAAAAACTACGGAAATAAATTATTATTAAAATTAGATGATGAATAACGTTATCAATTTAACGAGAGCTTTCCTAAGCTAAACTTGCCACCATTACCGCCTTAATGGTATGCATACGGTTTTCAGCTTGTTCAAATGCAATATTCATCGGAGACTCAAAAACATCTTCTGTGACTTCAATACCATTTGCTAATTCAGGATATTTTTCTGCAATTTGACGACCCATTTGGGTTTCACTGTTATGGAATGCAGGTAAACAATGCATGAATTTTACTTTTGGATTACCCGTACGCTTCATGAGTTCTGGCGTGACTTGATAAGGAAGCAATAACTTAATGCGCTCTGCCCAAGCGTCTAATGGTTCGCCCATTGAAACCCAAACATCGGTATGCACAAAATCAACACCTCTTACGGCTGTGTCGATATCTTCAGTGACAGTAATTTGCGCACCACTTTCTTTAGCAAAACCTTCACACATTTCAACAAAACCGGCTTCTGGCAATAAGGCTTTAGGGCCGCAAATACGCACATCCATCCCAAGTTTAGACCCAATCAATAAAAGAGAATTCCCCATGTTATTACGCGCATCACCAATATACACATAACTAATTTGACGAAGTGGCTTGTCACAATGTTCAATCATCGTAAGAACATCCGCAAGCATTTGTGTTGGATGAAATTCATCCGTTAAACCATTAAACACAGGCACACCTGCATAATCCGCAAGTTCTTGAACAGTACTTTGTTTAAAGCCTCGATACTCAATCGCATCATACATTCGCCCAAGGACTCTCGCAGTGTCTTTCATACTTTCTTTATGCCCAATCTGAGATGAATTTGGATCAATGTAAGTCACTTGTGCACCTTGATCATGAGCCGCTACTTCAAAAGCACAACGGGTTCGCGTTGAGGTCTTTTCAAAAATCAGTGCGATATTTTTACCTTTAAGTTGTTGCAGCTCTGTTCCTGCATATTTAGCACATTTCAAATCACGTGATAAATCTAACAAGTAATTAATTTCTCGTTCTGAATGATGAACAAGACTCAATAGGTGTCTATTTTTAAGATTAAAAGCCATGCGATCTCCTTATCGAATGCCATCAATAAATGGCTACTTTACTGTGAATAAAGTGATTTTTAGCGGATTGGATACTCTATTTTTGTCCCAAACGTGAAGTTTTGCAACCGAATTCAATCCTTTATTTTGTGATGCTCATCACACTTTATTCCAGAACTTTATATTGCGCTTTCTTTATATATAAAAGAGCTTTAAAATCTTGCCGATTCTTACACAACAGGAGCTCATATGATCAACAGAAGAGATTTCATCCAACTTGGCGCAAGCAGCATTTTAGCCTTAAGTGCTAGCCGTTTTGCTTTTGCGAAAAGCGACACACAAGTCGATTTACGTATCGTAGCAACGACCGATATTCACAGTTTTTTGACTGACTTCGATTACTACAAAGATGCACCTACTGAGAAATTCGGTTTTACCCGTGCAGCAAGCTTGATTCGCCAAGCGCGTCAAGAGGTGAAAAACAGCGTTTTAGTTGATAACGGTGACTTAATCCAAGGTAACCCAATTGCTGACTATCAAGCAGCTAAAGGTTATAAAGAAGGCAAATCAAACCCAGCTGTGGATTGCTTAAATGCGATGCACTATGAAGTAGGGACATTAGGTAACCACGAATTTAACTATGGCTTAGACTATTTAGCGGATGCGATTAAACAAGCAAAATTCCCAATTATCAATGCTAACGTGGTAAAAGTTGGTACTGAGGAGCCCTATTTCACACCTTATGTGATTCAAACCAAAGAAGTGGTGGATAGCCAAGGTAAAACGCATAAACTAAACATTGGTTATATTGGTTTCGTACCACCACAAATTATGGTGTGGGATAAAGCAAATTTACAAGGCAAAGTTGAAACGCGCGATATCGTGAAAACTGCACAAAAATATGTGCCAGAAATGAAACAAAAAGGCGCCGATATTATTGTGGCACTTGCGCACACTGGCCCATCTGACGAACCATATCAAGAAGGTGCAGAAAACTCAGCATTCTACCTTGCTGATGTGCCACACATTGATGCAATTGTGTTCGGTCACTCCCACCGTTTATTCCCGAATAAAGAGTTCGCCAAATCACCAAATGCAGATATTGCTAAAGGAACCGTAAAAGGCATTCCTGAAAGTATGGCGGGCTACTGGGCAAACAACATCAGTGTGATTGACTTAACCCTCGCTCAACACAACGGCAAATGGTTAGTGGCTGATGGTAAAGCGGTACTTCGTCCAATTTACGATGCAGAAAACAAAAAAGCGACCACAGAAAGTGATGCAGAATTGACCGCACTTTTAAAACCTGTGCATGAAGCCACCCGTGAATTTGTGGCACAGCCAATCGGTAAAGCGACCGATAACATGTACAGCTACTTAGCGTTAGTGCAAGATGACCCAACCATTCAAATTGTGAACCAGGCACAAAAAGCTTACGTTGAAAAAGTGGCACCAAGTGTTGCAGCAATGGCGGGCTTACCAATTTTAAGTGCGGGCGCACCGTTTAAAGCAGGTGGACGTAAAAATGACCCTACTGGCTATACAGAGGTGAACAAAGGTGAATTAACCTTCCGTAACGCAGCAGACTTATATCTCTATCCAAATACCTTAGTTGTGGTCAAAGCAACCGGTGAAGAATTGAAAGAATGGTTAGAATGTAGCGCAGGTATGTTTAAACAAATCGATCCAACAAGTGACAAACCACAATCGTTACTTGATTGGGACGGTTTCCGTACTTATAACTACGATGTGATTGACGGCGTAAATTATGAATTCGACCTGACTCAACCACCGCGTTATGACGGCGAATGTAAATTGATTAACCCAAACTCACACCGTGTAGTGAATTTAACCTACCAAGGTAAACCGGTTGATCCAAAAGCAGAATTTTTAATTGCAACTAACAACTATCGTGCTTACGGTAATAAATTCCCAGGCACAGGCGATGCGCACATTGTTTACGCTTCTCCTGATGAAAACCGCCAAATTCTTGCGGATTACATCAAAGCAGAAAGCGAAAAAAATGGCCATGTAAACCCAAGTGCGGATAAGAACTGGCGCTTTGCACCGATTAAAGGTAACGATAAATTAGATGTGCGTTTTGAAACCTCGCCAAGCGAACAAGCAGCGAAATTTATTCAAGACAATGCGCAATACCCAATGAAGAAAGTCGGCACCGATGAAGTGGGCTTTGCGGTATATCAAATCGATTTATCGAAATAACAAAAAAGGGCGTGCTCAGCACGCCCTACTTATTTCAAAGTGCGGTCAATTTTGACCTTATTTTTCTTCTTTTGGAAGTCTGATTAAGGAAAAGATCAAGCCGCCCCAAATCACAAAAAGCGCCACAATCATCATTGTAATTGCAATACTTGTCATCTTTATTCTCCTTTTTCTTCAAGCTTGAAGTTATCTTCATTTTTCCATTTTAAGCGAGAAAGAATGAATGAAACCACCACTAGCGAAATTGCCATACCCCAACCAAAGATATTTACAAACCAGCTTGGATAGCCTTCATAACCTTCTGTAAATACTTTCGCACCTTCACTCAATAACATAAAGGCAAGAATACCGGTGGTGATGACAATGCATAAACGCCATAGGAAACCGACTTTGAATGAAGAGCTTTGATTTAAGTGGTTGCCTAATAAGCCTAGTTTTTCATTTGCTACAATCACAATTAATGAAACAAATGCCACTGCTACAATACCGAAGTAGTTCACAAATTTATCGAACACATCAAGCATTGGTAAGCCAGTTGTCGTACCAAATAAAATGACTGATACCACCATCATTGGTAAACCAACAACAAAGGTCGCTTTTGCTCGACGTAAACGGAGTTTATCTTGAATCGCTGAAATAATTACTTCAATAACAGAGATAAATGAGGTTAATGCCGCAAAGGTTAATGAACCAAAGAACAATACCCCTAATACTTCACCGAATGGTGCTTTGTTAATAATAGTTGGGAATGCAAAGAAGGCTAAACCAATACCTCCTTTTGCCACTTCACTCACTTCTACACCTTGTGCAGTTGCGATGAAACCTAATGCCGCAAATACCCCGATACCTGCAAGTACTTCAAAACTTGAGTTTGCAAAACCGACAACCAAACCGCTACCTGTTAAATCAGAATCTTTTTTCAAGTATGACGCATACGTGATCATAATCCCGAAACAGATGGAAAGAGAGAAGAAAATTTGACCGTAAGCCGCAATCCACACGCTTGGATTAGACAGTTTTGACCAGTCTGGTGTAAATAACGCGTTCAAGCCTTTTTCTGCACCTGGTAAGAATAAAGAATAAACCACCAATGCCACAAACATTACGACTAAAACAGGCATTAAGATATCTGAAGATTTAGAAATCCCTTTTTGAATACCTAAAGAAAGCACGCCTAACGCCACTAACCATACAGCAATTAATGGGCCTGTCACCATGCCTACAAATTCAAAGCTCACACCGTGGCTGATCTCACCCATTTTTAAGAATTCGTGTAGGAAGAAATCAATCGGTTGGTCGCCCCAAGCAGAATTAAGTGAGAAATAGGTATAGCTTGCCGCCCAACCTAATACTACTGCGTAGTAAAGACCGATGATGACGTTCACCATTACTTGCCACCAACCAAACACTTCAAAGTGTGGGTTAAAGCGACGATAAGAAAGCGGTGCACCACCACGATGGCGATGACCAATTGCATAATCTAAAAAAAGCAATGGAATACCGGCGGTTAAAAGTGCAATAAGGTAAGGGATAATAAATGCACCGCCACCGTTTTCATAAGTGGTGTAAGGGAAACGCCAAATGTTTCCTAAACCAACAGCGGATCCAATCGCCGCCATAATAAATGCTTTCCGACCAGAGAAGGTCTCACGCTTTGCGTTTGACTGCGTCATATTAAGTTCCTTTTTAGTGAAGAAAGGTTTCAATATAATGAATTCTAAAACCGAGTCAAGAACTTGGTTTAAAGAGCGGTCAAAAATAATGAATTTTTTTTAAATTTCACTGTCTAAAAGCCGTATTTAACTACTGTCAACAAAACAACCAAAAGGAAACATTTATGGATCTTAACAGCATTTTAAACCAAGTTTTAGATGTCGCTAAAAACTCTGCAAGCAAACTTGAAACTGGCAATCAAACTATCGACTCTCTCACCAAAGTAGGTGGTGGTGCAGCGTTAGGCGGTATTTTATCGATGATTTTAGGCCGTAGTGGCGGTGCAAGCCTAGCTAAATTAGGTTCGCTTGCCGTTTTAGGTAACCTTGCTTATCAAGCTTACCAAAACTATCAAAAATCCCAACAAAGCAGCCAACCAAAAATCTCAGAAAATGCATTTGATGTATTAAACTCATCAAGCCATGTAGATGCAGGTGAATTAATTTTACGTACTATGATCGCCGCAGCGGCAGCAGATGGTGAAATTACTGAAGATGAAAAACAAACTATTGCAAACGAAGCAGGTAACAATCCTGAATTAGCACAATGGCTTGCACAAGAAATTCAAAATCCAATTTCTATCAATGAAATTGCTCGTCTTGTAGGCAACGATACTGCACTTGCAAGCAATGTATACTTAGCTGCTCGTTTAGTAAGCAAAGATTTATCTCGCAAAGAAATCATTTTCTTAGCAGACTTAGCACAAGCGTTAGGCTTAGACGATGCACTAGTTGAACAATTAGAAAAACAAGCTGGCTTCTAATTTTGCGTACAGAAAACATCACGTTTTCTGACCTCACTTCTCATCAAAAAAACACGATAACCAAGATTATCGTGTTTTTTTGTTTGTTTTTTCGCGAAAACCTAACCAAAGGCGAAAAATTCCGCTACAATGCTGAACTTCAATATTCATAAAATTATTTAATAATCATAAAAACGGGAAGCAACATGACAGGCGCACAACTCATTATCGAATGTTTAAAAGCGCACGGCGTAACCGATCTTTTCGGCTACCCAGGCGGGGCAATCATGCCAACCTATGATGCCATCTATGACTCAGGTCTTGACCATCTCCTTTGTCGTAACGAACAAGGTGCCGCAATAGCCGCGATTGGTTATGCGCGCTCTACTGGCAAAGTCGGCGTTTGCGTGGCAACCTCTGGTCCGGGTGCAACCAATTTAATTACCGGTTTAGGCGATGCCTTTGCTGACTCTGTACCAATCGTTGCGTTTACCGGTCAAGTAGCCGCACCTCTTATCGGTACAGATGCTTTCCAAGAAGCCGATGTGTTAGGATTATCTCTTGCTTGCACCAAGCACAGCTACATTGTGCAATCCATTGAAGAACTCCCCGAAATTATTGCCTCTGCTTTCCAAATTGCACAAAGTGGCAGACCTGGCCCTGTTCTCATTGATGTGCCTCGCAACATCCAAGTAAGTGATGTGCCAGAACATATCAAACCTATAGTCAAACCGATCGTAAAACCAACCGCACTTTCAGAATTAAAATTAGCTGAAGCAAAAGCATTATTGGTGCAAGCGAAAAAACCGGTGCTTTATGTGGGCGGCGGTGTTGGTATGGCGAAAGCCACACAAGCGGTCAAAAAATTCCTACAAATCACCCAAATGCCATCTGTTTCAACATTAAAAGGTTTAGGCTCAATTGACCCAACCGATCCCGTTTATATGGGTATGATTGGTATGCACGGTACAAGAGCTGCAAACGTTGCCGTGCAAGAATGTGATTTATTATTAGTATGCGGTGCACGTTTTGATGACCGTGTGACCGGTAAATTAGACAGTTTTGCTCCACATGCGAAAGTGATTCATTGTGATATTGATGCGGCAGAAATTAATAAACTCCGCGTTGCCAATATTGCTCTTCAAGGTGATTTAATTCAAGCCTTAGAGGCTTTAAGTATTCCTCTTGCAATTGATGATTGGCGAGCACACATCCAATCGTTAAAAGCCAAACTCGATTTCACTTATATCGATAACGAAGGTAATCGTCCGATTGACCCTTGGTCATTGCTCAACACACTTTCACAGCGTAAACCTCAAAATGCCGTAATTTGTACCGATGTAGGCCAACATCAAATGTGGTCTGCGCAACATATGCGTCATTTCGCACCAGAAAACTATATCACCTCCGCAGGTTTCGGCACAATGGGATTTGGTTTACCTGCAGCGGTAGGTGCAAAAAAGGCTCGTCCTCATGATGAAGTGATTTTAGTGACAGGCGATGGCTCATTGATGATGAACATTCAAGAATTAGGTTCAATTAAACGCGGTAATTTTCCGGTAAAAATTTTGCTGTTAGATAACCAACGCCTTGGTATGGTGCGTCAATGGCAAGACCTTTTCTGGAATAAACGTCGTTCTGAAACTATTTTAGAAGATAACCCTGATTTCGTGATGTTAGCTAAAGCCTTTGATATTCCAGCTGAACGCATTGAACAAGCTGACGAAGTAGATGAAGCGCTTAATCGTTTATTAAATAGCGAAACCGCTTATTTGCTACAAGTATGTATTCCACCTGATGAATGTGTGTGGCCATTAGTCCCACCGGGTGCATGTAATGCTGATATGTTGGAGGAAATTTAAGATGAACCAATATACTTTTGAATTGACTGTTCAACATCGTCCCGAAGTTTTAGAACGTGTATTACGCGTTATTCGCTTGCGCGGTTTCACGGTGACTAATATGGAAATGGCATTAGTAGAAACACAAGTGCCATTAAAAATCACTGTAAAATCTGACCGCACTTTTGATCTGTTGGTAAATCAGTTAGCAAAATTGCCGGATGTGATTGAAATAAAGTAAAGGAATCAAAAATGAAAAAGCTATTATCATTCATAATGCTGTGTTCATTATTGTGTTTGTCAGCATGTACTGTAGATAAAAATATACAGTCTAATGTAACATCAAGTAAAGAACCCATTTGAATTTAAAGGGCAAGATGTTTCTAATTTATCGATATTTCTTAATAGCACCTATGCAAAATCAATAGAAAAAGTGTCACCTAAACTTTATATATATTTGGATGAGGATAAAAAACAACGAGCTTCATCATATTTAAGCGTGCTTGTTAAAGCAGATAAATTAACGAAAAAACAACGGGATGAACTAGTAAATCAATTTAATTTTACACAAGCATCTCAAGCAAAAGATAAGGTTAAAAAAGATATAAAAGAAGATTTTGATATTTCATCTCAACTTGATATTTTTTATATTAAAACGTACAAGGCGGATGGTATTATCCAAGAATATAAGAATCGTGATGAATTACTAGCAAAATATAAACTGGCAAAACCTATTATGGCAACAGTTTATCGTACGACTTATACTACCAGCAAATCATATAGTCTTTCGGACACGGGTGAAAATATACTTACAGGGCCACTAATAATCTTAACGGCTCCATTGTGGATTCCATTTAGTCTTCTTGATTGCTTCAACGAGCGTAATGCATTCCTTGATTTTTGCCCATTCCGTTAAATGACAATAAAGCGTGATTAAAAATTACTTTAAAATCTAACCGCACTTTTGATCTATTGGCTAATCAGCTAGCAAAGTTGTCGGGTGTGGTGGAGATAAAATAATCTTATTGTTACCTAATAAGTAATTTATAAAACGTATAATCTTTTTTATTACCAAAAATTATTATCAATGGAGAAATAGAAATGAAAAAACTTATCGTATTAGCAATATTATCTAGCCTATTACTAACTGGTTGCATAATGTATAACCTATAGTCCATAGAATACTCAAGAATTGAACTAACTTTAAATATTAAAGTACATACATCTTAACGAAATTTACTTGGAGAATTTATAACTATGCCAAAACTACGTTCTGCGACCAGTACACAAGGTCGTAATATGGCAGGTGCACGTGCCTTATGGCGTGCAACAGGGATGAAAGAAAATGACTTCGGAAAACCCATTATTGCGGTAGTGAACTCCTTCACCCAATTCGTACCGGGGCATGTGCATTTAAAAGACATGGGACAACTGGTTGCGGCGGAAATTGAAAAAGCCGGCGGCGTGGCGAAAGAATTCAACACCATTGCGGTGGATGACGGTATTGCCATGGGACACGGCGGGATGCTTTACTCCTTACCAAGCCGAGACTTAATCGCAGACAGCGTGGAGTATATGGTAAACGCCCACTGCGCCGATGCCATAGTGTGTATTTCCAACTGTGACAAAATCACCCCGGGAATGTTGATGGCGGCAATGCGCCTGAATATCCCGGCGATTTTTGTTTCCGGTGGTCCGATGGAAGCCGGCAAAACCAAGTTATCGGATCAACTGATTCGTTTAGACTTAGTTGATGCGATGATTGAAGCGGCGGATCCTAATGTCAGTGATGAGCGTATTGATGCTATTGAACGTAGCGCCTGCCCGACTTGTGGCTCCTGCTCAGGAATGTTTACTGCTAACTCCATGAACTGCTTAACGGAAGCCTTAGGTTTATCTTTACCTGGCAATGGCTCAATGTTAGCGACCCATGCTGACCGTAAAGAATTATTTCTAAAAGCTGGTCGTCAAATAGTTGAGCTTTGCAAACGCTATTACGAGCAAGACGATGAAAGCGTATTGCCACGTTCAATCGGCACCTTTGAAGCTTTTGAAAACGCTATGAGCTTAGATATCGCGATGGGTGGTTCAAGTAATACCGTTTTACACTTATTAGCGGCTGCTCAAGAAGCGGATGTAGATTTCAAAATGGCGGATATTGACCGCTTATCACGCGTTGTGCCTTGCTTAAGCAAAATCGCACCAAACACCAATAAATACCACATGGAAGATGTGCACCGTGCAGGTGGCATTATGGGGTTATTAGGTGAATTAGATCGTGCAGGATTAATCCACCGTAATACCAAAACCGTGTTAGGAACAACACTAGAAGAACAATTAAATCAATACGATATCATTCGTAACAAAGACGAAGAATTACATAAATTCTTCCGTGCAGGCCCTGCTGGTATTCGTACCACGCAAGCCTTCTCACAAGATTGTCGTTGGGATAGCGTAGATAATGACCGTGTAAGTGGATGTATCCGTAACAAAGAAAATGCGATTTCTCAAGAAGGCGGCTTAGCCGTATTATTTGGTAACATCGCTAAAGACGGCTGTATCGTAAAAACTGCGGGCGTAGATGAATCTATTTGGAAATTCACCGGTCGTGCAATCGTATTTGAAAGCCAAGAAGATGCGGTAGCCGGCATTTTAGGTGGTAAAGTTAAAGAAGGCCATGTGGTAGTCATTCGCTACGAAGGTCCAAAAGGCGGCCCTGGTATGCAAGAAATGTTGTATCCAACCAGTTACTTAAAATCGATGGGCTTAGGTAAAAAATGTGCTTTATTAACAGATGGTCGTTTCTCTGGCGGTACATCTGGTTTATCTATTGGTCACGCTTCTCCTGAAGCAGCTTCTGGCGGTGCAATCGGCTTAGTACATGATGATGATATTATCGAAATCGATATTCCAAATCGCGCGATTAATCTCAAAATCAGCGATGAAGAATTAACAAAACGCCGTACCGAGCAAGATGCCAAAGGCTGGCAACCGGCTAACCGTGAACGTGAAGTGTCTTTTGCATTAAAAGTATTTGGTCACTTTGCGACATCTGCGGATAAAGGTGCCGTTCGTGATAAAACACTTTTAAAATAGTGTCTGATTCTCCCTCTCTTTTATGAGAGGGAGAAATAAAACAAAGAAAAAATTACCCGCACTTCATCATAAACAACAAATACCATGAAAAACCTACTCACCAATCCTCAACCCTCTCAATCGGATTACATTAACGCGATTGTCAAACTTGGCTCCAGAGTATATGAAGCCGCTATCGTAACTCCACTACAAAAAATGGGCAAATTGTCTGATCGCCTACATAATAATATTTGGATTAAGCGTGAAGACCGCCAGCCAGTAAATAGCTTTAAGCTGCGTGGTGCTTATGCGATGATTTCTAGCCTTTCTGATGAACAAAAACAAGCAGGTGTCATTGCCGCTTCTGCAGGTAACCATGCTCAAGGTGTTGCTTTATCCGCTAAACAACTCGGCTTAAAAGCATTAATTGTTATGCCACAAAATACACCGAGCATTAAAGTGGATGCTGTTCGTGGTTTTGGTGGCGAAGTGCTGTTACACGGAGCCAATTTTGATGAGGCCAAAGCCAAAGCCATTGAGCTTTCAAAATCTAAACATATGACATTTATCCCGCCATTTGATCATCCATTGGTCATCGCCGGTCAAGGCACATTGGCAATGGAAATTCTACAACAGGTGGCTGATTTGGATTATCTCTTTGTGCAAGTCGGAGGCGGTGGTCTCGCCGCTGGCGTAGCCATTTTGCTCAAACAATTTATGCCGGAAATTAAAGTCATTGGTGTCGAGTCCAAAGATTCAGCTTGTTTGAATGCAGCCTTAGAAAAAGGTGAACCTACAGATCTAGCACATGTTGGCTTATTCGCTGATGGTGTAGCGGTAAAACGTATTGGTGACGAAACATTCCGTTTATGTCAAAAATATTTAGACGGTATGGTGCTGGTAGACAGCGATGAGGTTTGTGCAGCAATGAAAGATTTATTCGAAAACGTTCGTGCTGTTGCTGAGCCATCTGGTGCCCTAGGTCTAGCCGGTTTGAAAAAATATGTGAAACAAAACAATCTGGAAGGCAAAAATATGGCAGCAATTTTATCTGGTGCCAATCTTAACTTCCATACATTGCGTTATGTTTCAGAACGTTGCGAAATTGGTGAAAACCGTGAAGCTTTACTGGCTGTAACCATGCCTGAACAACCAGGCAGTTTCTTAAAATTTGCTCATGTCATCGGAAACCGTGCAGTAACAGAATTCAGTTATCGTTATGCAGATAATCAAAAAGCCTGTATTTTCGTTGGTGTGCGCACGGCTAATGAAGCTGAAAAATCGGAAATTATTGCTGATTTAACGAAAAACGGCTTTGATGTAGAAGATATGTCTGATGATGATATTGCGAAAACCCACATACGTTATTTAATGGGTGGACGAGCTTCTAATCATCCTGAACGACTTTATAGCTTTGAATTTCCAGAACAAAAAGGCGCTTTACTTAAATTCTTAGAAATTTTGGGTAAAAGTTGGAATATTTCATTATTTCATTATCGTGCACATGGTGCAGATTACGGCAATATTCTTGCTGCTTTCCAATTAGGCGAAAAAGATAGGGCAGAATTTAAAGAAGCTTTAGCACAACTCGGCTATGTTTATGAAGATGTGAGTGAAAGTAAAGCTTATCGATATTTCTTAAGATAGAAACAAAAAGAGCGGTAAAAATTACCGCTCTTTTTTTTATTATCATAACTTATCGTTTTGATTTAACGAGTTTTTCAGTAAGCTCGTAAGCACGAAGTTTAGCTAACTCTCTAGAAAGTTTAGCTACAAGTAAATCATGATCCACATCAACTGCGTGATTCACAATATTTTCTTCCGCTTTACGTTTTGCTTCACGAATACGATCTGCATCTAACTCGCTACCGCGAATTGCAACATCGGCAAGTACTGTTACTACTTTAGGTTGAACTTCTAAAAAGCCGCCTGAAACATAGATAACTTCTTCATTGCCATCTTCAAGAGTGAATTTAACAATCCCTGGCTTAATCGCCGTCATCAAAGGGGTGTGGTTTGGTAAAATACCTAGTTCACCTTCCACACCTGTTGCTTGGATTTGTTTAACAGCACCTTCAAAGATTTTTCGCTCTGCGCTGACTATTATTAGGTTAAATGTCGCCATTTTTGTTCTCCTTCAAATGACTTGAAGTGATTACATATTTTTGGCTTTTTCTAGCGCTTCGTCGATTGTACCGACCATGTAGAACGCTTGTTCTGGAATATGGTCGTATTCGCCGTTTAAAATACCTTTAAAGCCGCGGATAGTTTCTTTTAAAGAAACGTATTTACCTGGAGTACCGTTGAATACCTCAGCAACGAAGAACGGTTGTGATAAGAAACGTTCAATTTTACGTGCACGTGCTACCACAAGTTTGTCATCTTCAGATAACTCGTCCATACCAAGAATTGCGATAATATCTTTTAATTCTTTATAACGTTGTAAGATACCTTGTACGCCACGCGCTACATCATAGTGCTCTTGACCAACAACGAGTGGGTCTAATTGACGTGAAGTTGAATCTAATGGGTCAACCGCAGGGTAAATACCTAAAGACGCAATTTGACGACTTAATACAACTGTTGAGTCTAAGTGCGCGAAGGTTGTTGCCGGAGATGGGTCAGTTAAGTCATCCGCAGGTACATATACCGCTTGTACAGAGGTGATAGAACCTGTTTTAGTTGAAGTGATACGTTCTTGTAACACACCCATTTCTTCTGCTAATGTCGGTTGATAACCTACCGCAGATGGCATACGACCTAATAACGCAGATACTTCTGTACCAGCAAGGGTATAACGATAGATATTATCCACGAAGAATAATACATCACGACCTTCGTCACGGAATTTTTCAGCCATGGTTAAACCGGTTAACGCAACACGTAAACGGTTACCTGGTGGCTCATTCATTTGTCCGTAAACTAATGATACTTTATCTAATACGTTAGAATCTTTCATCTCATGATAGAAGTCGTTACCTTCACGAGTACGCTCACCTACACCTGCAAATACAGAGTAACCTGAGTGCTCAATCGCGATATTACGGATTAATTCCATCATGTTAACGGTTTTACCTACACCCGCACCACCGAATAGACCAACTTTACCACCTTTTGCGAATGGACAAATTAAGTCGATAACTTTGATACCAGTTTCTAATAATTCCGTACTGTTAGATTGTTCTTCATAGCTTGGTGCCGGACGGTGAATAGACCAATTTTCTTCCGCGCCAATTTCACCTTGCTCATCGATTGGTTCACCTAATACGTTCATAATACGGCCTAACGTTTTAGTCCCTACTGGCACTTGAATCGGGTTACCCGTATTTTCTACTTTTAAGCCACGTTTTAAGCCGTCAGATGTACCTAATGCGATACAGCGAACTACACCGCCACCTAATTGTTGTTGAACTTCAAGGGTTAAACCTGATTCAACTTTTAATGCATCGTAAACTTTTGGTACTGCATCTTGTGGGAATTCAACGTCAATCACCGCACCGATGATTTGTACAATTTTTCCTGCTGACATTACCGTTCCTCTTTCATTAAATCGCTGCCGCGCCGGCGACGATTTCGTTTAATTCATTTGTAATACTTGCTTGACGGGCTTTATTGTAAACTAATCGCAAGTCATTGATTAAATTACCTGCATTATCAGTTGCCGCTTTCATTGCTACCATTCTAGCAGCTTGCTCGGAAGCAAGGTTATCTACCACAGATTGATACACTTGTGATTCCAAATAACGAGTAAGCAAACTGTCTAATAAGACTTTTGGCTCAGGCTCGTAAAGGTAATCCCAGGTGCTTTGTCTTTGCTCTAAATTATCGGTTTTTAATGCCGGTAATGGTATTAATTGTTGATAAACAGGTTTTTGTGCCATTGTATTAACGAATTTATTGTAGGCAATATAAACTGCATCTACTTCTTCGTCTTTATAGCTACCAAACATACCGTTTGCAACACCAATTAAGTCTTCCATTGTCGGATTATCACCCAAACCGGAAAGTTGTGCACGAACAGGTAATCCTAATGAACGGAAGAAACTAATGCCTTTTGAGCCAATTAAACCCAATTCAACATTAACTCCTTTATCTTTCCATTGTTTGATTTCTGTCATTACGGTTTTAAACAAGTTAATGTTCAAACCACCACACATTCCGCGGTCAGTCGAGACCACTAAGATCCCGACTTTTTTCACTTCGCGTTGAATTAAAAATGGGTGTTTATAACCAACACTTGCTTTAGAGACGTGGCTGATAACATTTCGTATTGTTTCAGAATACGGACGAGAAGCCGACATACGATCCTGCGTTTTACGCATTTTCGAGGTCGCCACCATTTCCATTGCCTTTGTAATTTTTTGTGTACTTTGTACACTGGCAATTTTGGTTTTTATCTCTTTTGCACCTGCCATCTTATTTCTCCGTTACTTTTACCACGCGCTGTTGGCTTTAAAGTTATCCAAAATCGCTTTCAATGATGCTTTAACTTCATCATTGTAATTACCGGTTTTGGTCAATTCAGCCATAAACTCGCTGTGGTTACGGCGAGCGTAATCTAAAAGTGCGGCTTCAAAACTTGCAATTTTTTGCAATTCCACATCTTCTAAATAGCCAAACTCAACCGCGAAAAGTAACACAGATTGCTCTGCTACGCTAAGCGGTACATATTGTTTTTGTTTCAATAATTCAGTGACTTTTTCACCGTGAGAAAGTTGTTTGCGGGTAGCATCATCAAGGTCAGATGCGAACTGAGCAAACGCCGCTAATTCACGATATTGAGCTAATGCAGTACGGATACCACCAGCTAATTTTTTCACTACTTTAGTTTGTGCAGAACCACCCACACGAGATACCGAAATACCTGGGTTTACCGCTGGACGAATACCAGAGTTAAATAAGTTAGATTCTAAGAAAATCTGACCATCGGTAATCGAAATTACGTTGGTTGGAACGAATGCTGAAACGTCACCTGCTTGAGTTTCAATAATTGGAAGAGCGGTTAAAGAACCAGTTTTTCCTTTTACTGCACCTTGAGTGAATTTTTCTACGTATTCTTCATTTACACGTGCTGCACGTTCAAGTAAACGTGAGTGTAGATAGAATACGTCACCTGGATAGGCTTCACGACCTGGTGGACGACGTAATAATAATGAAATTTGACGATAAGCAACGGCTTGTTTTGATAAGTCATCGTAAACGATTAACGCATCTTCACCGCGATCACGGAAATATTCACCCATTGCACAACCAGCATAAGGCGCTAAATATTGTAACGCAGCTGATTCAGATGCAGATGCCGCAACAACGATAGTGTTTTCAAGCGCACCGTGCTCTTCTAATTTACGCACTACGTTTGCAATAGTCGACGCTTTTTGACCGATCGCTACATAGATACATTTAATACCTGAATCACGTTGGTTAATGATTGCGTCGATTGCTAATGCTGTTTTACCCGTTTGACGGTCACCGATGATTAACTCACGTTGACCACGACCGATTGGCACCATGGCGTCAACCGCTTTATAACCAGTTTGTACAGGCTGATCAACAGATTTACGATCGATAACACCTGGTGCAATGACTTCAACAGGAGAGAAACCATCGTTTTCAATTTCACCTTTACCATCGATTGGTTGACCAAGTGTATTTACCACACGACCTAATAAACCACGACCAACTGGTACTTCAAGAATACGGCCAGTACATTGTACTTCCATACCTTCCGCTAAATCTGCGTAAGGACCCATTACTACCGCACCAACAGAATCACGTTCAAGGTTAAGTGCCATTGCGTAACGGTTGCCTGGTAAGGCGATCATTTCGCCTTGCATCACATCGCTTAAGCCATGAATACGAATAATCCCGTCACTTACAGAAACAATTGTCCCTGTATTACGGGCTTCGCTCACCACGTCAAATTGAGCGATGCGTTTTTTAATCAATTCACTAATTTCAGTTGAATTTAGTTGCATCTTGTATTCCTCTTATAATTGCAACTCATTTGCGAGACGAGCAAGTTGTCCACGACTACTTCCGTCAATCACAAAATCTTCTGTACGAATCACTACACCGGCAATCAGTGAGCTATCTACATTGCAATTTAATTTCACTTTGCGAGCTAATCTTTTTTCCATTGCAGCTGCAATTTTTTCGATTTGTGTTGCATTCAATGGTTGTGCGGAAGTTACTTCAACTTCTGCAATAGCTTGATGTTCTTCCACATAATGTTTAAATTCTTCAAACACGGTAGGAATCGCACTCAAACGCTTATTTTCAGCCATTAACCGAATAAGATTTTGCCCATATTGATCCAATTGTTCGCCACAAATAGAAATTACTGTATCAGCTAATTTCTGTGCAGAAAGAGAACTACTTAAGTAAGCTTTTACCGTTTCATCTTCAGCCACGGCTGCAGCAAAACCTAACATTTCAGTCCATTTTTCAACCGCACTTTGTTCAATGGCAAAGTCGAATGCAGCTTTTGCATAAGGGCGAGCTATTGTAGTTAATTCTGACATAAGCTAAGCCTCTTATAACTCTGCAACTAATTTATCAATAATGTCATTGTTTGCCGCTTCATCAATAGAACGACCCACAATTTTCTCAGCACCCGCTACTGCTAATGAAGCCACTTTAACACGTAATTCTTCTTGAACACGTTTACGTTCTGCTTCTACTTCAGCATAACCTTGAGCAATAATTTTTGCTTTTAGTTCTTCAGCTTCTGCCTTCACTTCGTCTAACACTTCATTGCGACGTTTATTCGCAGCATCTAAAATTTCTTGAGCTTGTACTTTTGCAGATAGAAGTTCTTGTTCAACAAGATTTTTAGTATCTGCTTGCTCTTTTTTCGCTGCTTCAGCTGACGCTAAGGCGTTCGCAATTTGGCTTTGACGTGTTTCAATCGCATTAATAATTGGTGGCCAAACAAACTTCATGCAGAACCACACAAAAAGTGCGAACGCAATAAGTTGACCAATCAATGTTGCATTTAAATTCACAACGTCCTCCTTACTATGCTTGTTTTACGTTGATAAGCAAATAAGGTGATTAGTGTAATAAACCGATGAATGGGTTTGCAAAAATGAAAAGTAATGAAATACCAACAGCAATCATTGCAATCGCATCCAAAAGACCAGCTACGATAAACATTTTAGTTTGTAGGCTAGATGCTAATTCAGGTTGACGAGCAGATGATTCTAAGAATTTACCACCTAAGATCGCAAAGCCGATTGCAGTACCTAATGCAGCAAATGCAAGAAGAATTGATGCACCAATGATTGTCGCTGTAATTACAGTTTCCATAATGTTCTCCAATAGATAGAAGTTAAATTTAGCCCTAGAGCCGGTTAATAAAAATTAATGTTCTGCTTTGTTATAAGCAATACTTAAATAAACCACCGTTAACATCATAAAGATGAATGCTTGTAACGTAATAACCAAAATATGGAAAATAGCCCAAGCTAGGTGTAATGGGATTCCCAATGCTGCAATGGCCACATTTGCAGAGTACATCACAGCGATAAGAATAAAGATTAATTCGCCTGCATACATATTACCGAAAAGACGGAAAGCAAGAGAAATAGGTTTAGCTAATAAAGTTACGGTTTCAAGAATAAAGTTTACAGGAATAAACGCCCAATGATTAAAAGGGTGGAGTGTATATTCTTTAACTAAACCACCAAAACCTTTTGATTTAATTGTATAGAAAAGAATGAGGAAGAATACACAGATTGACATACCTAGTGTTGCACTTATATCTGCTGTTGGTACTGCTCTTAAATAATGAATACCAAAAAGACCTGCAAGTTGAGGAAGAAAATCAACAGGAATCAAGTCAATTGCATTCATAATGAATACCCAGCAGAAAATGGTTAAAGCAATTGGTGCTACCACATTACGCGGACCATGAAAGTTTTCTTTCACAATACCATCAACCCAACCTACAACAATTTCAACCAAACATTGCATTTTGCCTGGTACGCCTGTCGTTGCATTTTTTGCAACACGAGAAAAGATAAACAAGAAAATCACTGCAGATACGATCGAGAAAAAGAGCGTATCAACATGAACATTCCAGAAACCATCACCTGTTTTTAAGAAGCTCAAGTGGTGGCCAATATATTCGGAAGTCGTTTGTCCAGACATAGTCAACCCTTTATAGAAAAATTAAGATCTATTTAACAAAAACGGAATAAAATTATTCAACGCTAATGCAGTAAAAAAACCAACAAAAAACAAAATAAAATGTGAGATAGCAAGCCATTTAAAGGACACACCCACAAGCACAATCGTTAGCATAAACTTTAACGCTTCACCACGATAAAATGCTGTTAATTTTGTTGAAAAATCTTGTTTGCGAAAAAAAACAATATAAGTAAAAGCACAAAATGGCACAAAAGCACAGATAAATCCTAAACTAAAATCTACCGCACTTTTACCTTGCCAAAGCGCAACTAACAAACCAAAAACAACAAGGCAAACTGATTCAATAATCATCGCTTTTTGATATCGATTTTTGGCCTCTGTTAAAACCTTAGACATTATCTTATTTTTTTAAAATACAAAAACTATCTAATTATACCTGTGCTACAAAGAGTTTCAACTTTTAAACCACTAAAAAATGTTAAACAAATCACACTTTTAAAAAATTATTCACAAAATACTCATAAAAAAGTATGTTTTATCGTAAAACGATTAAATGTCGCTCACCTACAAGCTCAGGGACATGTAAAGTTATCACGTCTTTTACTTCGAATTTTTTGTCTAATTCTTGAACTTCATCTTCGTGATAAATGCCTTTCAAGGCATAAAAATATCCATCTTTCTTTGGCAAATGATGACACCAATCTGTGATATCTTTTAACGAAGCAAATGCACGACTTAATACACCGTCGAATTTTTGTTCAGGTTGGTATTCCTCAACGCGGCTAAGAACGGGTTCTACATTTGTTAGTCCTAACTCACGTACTGCATTTCGAATGAAGCTAATACGCTTACCTAAACTATCTAACAAGACAAATTGCTTGGTAGGATTAATAATGGCTAAAGGCAGGCCTGGCAAGCCTGGACCGGTTCCCACATCAATAAAACGATCTCCTTGTAAATAAGAACTAACAACAATACTATCCAAGATATGTTTAACTAACATTTCTTGCGGATCACGCACAGAGGTTAAATTATAGGCCTTGTTCCATTTATTGAGTAATTGTACTAACTGGATCAGTTGATCTTTTTGTAGATCTGTTAATTGGATTTCTGCTTGAGTCAGTAAATTTTCGAGTTTTGCTTTCATTTTTCTATCTATCTTGTCTGTTTGTCGTCATTCTACTTGAAAATGCCTACCTTGAAACATTATTTCTTCTGGCTTGCCAAAATATTCCCTAAATTTGTTTCCAACCAATCCACTAACTCAAACATCTTATTAGAAGCCTCTGCTCCAAATTCTGTTAATGTGTAATCCACTTGCGGTGGCACGGTATTATAGGATTTACGGATTAACATGCCGTCTGCTTCCAGTTCTTGCAAGGTTTTAGTCAACATACGTTCGCTTACACCATCAATGGCTCTACGAAGTTCACTAAAACGCTTGGTGCCGGAATGCAAACTCACTAATACTAATGCCCCCCAACGGCTGGTTAAATGTTGCAAAATTTGGCGAGAAGGGCAAGCTGAAGCCAGAACATTCCCACGATTTAAATTTTTTTTCATTTTTAATTCCTTAAAAATCAACAAGTTAAAATTTATTTTCAAAAAAAATATCAAACTTACGTTTATGTAAGTACTTCTTAAAAGTAAGTATTAAAAATATAATACGCCACATCAAGCGAACAATCAAATGTTCAAACATCATTTCAACTTAACAAGAAGGAAAACATCATGACTACTAAAACTATCGCAATTACTGGTGCAACAGGTCAATTTGGTGCAATCGCATTAGACTTATTAAAAGCAAAACAAGCAAATGTCATCGCGCTTGTACGCTCTCCAGAAAAAATTTCAGGTGTAGAAGCCCGCAAATTTGATTATTCAAAAACAGAAGCTCAAGTAGAAGCATTACAAGGCGTAGATACATTAATTTTGGTATCAAGTAATGAAATCGGTCAGCGTTTTGTACAACACAACAATGTAATTGAATCAGCGAAAAAAGCCAGCGTGAAACATATTATCTACACCAGCTTACTCGGCGCGACCAACGACAATACCGTAAAATCCCTTGCTGGTCAGCACGTTGAAACTGAAGCAGCATTAAAAGCTTCGGGCATTACTTACACCATTTTACGCAATGGTTGGTACACCGAAAACTACACAGCTTCAATTCCAGCAGCATTAGCAAACAATGCTTTCTACGGTTCAGCAAAAAACGGCAAAATTTCGTCTGTACTCCGTGCAGAACTTGCTGAAGCAGCGGTAAATGTTGCATTAAGTGAAGGTCATGAAAACCAAACTTACGAGCTTGCCGGATCAACCAGCTGGACATTAGCTGACCTTGCAGCAGAAATCAGCAAACAAACAGGTAAAGATATCCCCTACGTGGATATTCCTGCAGCAGATTATGCCGCAGCACTTGTACAAGCAGGATTAGATGAAGGCTTTGCAGGCTTAATTGCACAATGGGATGTGGATGCGTCAAACGGTGCGTTATTCTCAGAAGACAAAACCCTTGAGAAATTGCTTGGCCGCCCAACAGCAGGACTGGATGTGGCAGTGAAACAAGCTCTCGATCACTAATAACTTTTTTAAGTTAAGCCTATAAAAAAGTGCGGTCAAAATTAACCGCACTTTTCATTTCTAAACATTATTCGCCGCGTTTTAGCATACCTTGTTTTTTCAAATTAACCAGAATAATTGATATTGCCGCAGGGGTAACACCTGAAATTCGGCTTGCTTGGCCAATGGAAACTGGACGATGCTTTTCCAACTTCGCACGTACTTCATTAGATAAACCAGACACTTTACTGTAATCAAAGTTAGCCGGGATAGCTGTATTTTCGTGGCGTTTTTGTTTTTCAATTTCTTCTTGTTGATGCTCAATATAGCCTTGATATTTAATAGCAATTTCCACTTGTTCTACAGCTTCTCTGTCTTCCATTGCCGGTTTATATGGCGTTAAAGAAGTCAAAATATCGTAGGTCATTTCAGGACGGCGCAATAAATCTTCACCATTAGCTTCACGTACAAGTGGGTTACCGAGCACTTTATTGGCTTCTTCTAAATATTCAGAACGCGGATGTAACCAAATACTGCGTAAGCGTTGGCGTTCCTGTTCAATATTTTCCATTTTTTGATTAAAGCGTGCCCAACGAGCCTCATCAATCAAACCTAATTCATGGGCAATTGGCGTTAAACGAATGTCCGCATTATCTTCACGTAATAACAAACGGTATTCTGCACGAGAAGTAAATACGCGATACGGTTCTTTGGTACCAAGCGTACAAAGGTCATCCACCAATACGCCAGTATAGGATTGATCGCGACGTGGATACCATGCCTCTTTTTCTTGTACATAAAGACCTGCGTTAATCCCTGCTAATAAACCTTGTGCCGCCGCTTCTTCATAACCCGTTGTACCATTAATTTGACCCGCAAAGAACAAACCAGAAATAGATTTAGTTTCTAAAGTAGGTTTTAAATCACGCGGATCAAAATAATCATATTCAATGGCATAACCTGGTTTAATGATACGAGCTTTTTCCAAACCTTTCATGGAGTTCACAATACCCATTTGTACGTCAAACGGCAAACTAGTAGAGATCCCGTTTGGATACACTTCATTACTGGTTAAGCCTTCTGGTTCCAAATAGATTTGATGTGAATTACGATCCGCAAAACGTATCACTTTATCTTCAATAGATGGACAATAACGCGGACCGATTCCTTCAATCACACCGGTATACATTGGACTACGATCCAAGTTATTACGGATCACTTCATGAGTTTGTTCATTAGTATGGGTGATATAACAAGGAATTTGTTGAGGGTGATCATCCACTGATCCCATAAAAGAGAACACAGGCAACACCTCATCACCATGCTGTTTAGCTAAAATATCAAAATTGATTGTACGTGCATCAATACGCGGTGGTGTACCGGTTTTTAAACGATCAACGCGTAAATTCAAATCACGTAAACGATGAGAAAGTGTAACGGATGCCGGATCACCAGCTCGACCGCCTTCATAATGTTCTAAACCAATATGGATCTTACCCGCTAAAAAAGTACCGGCAGTTAAAACCACCGATTTAGCACGGAATTTAAGCCCCATTTTGGTTTCCACACCACAAACGCAATCTTGCTCAACTAAAATATCGGTTACTTCTTGTTGGAAAATATCTAAATTAGGTTGATTCTCTAGTGCGATGCGTACAGCTTGACGGTATAACACGCGGTCAGCTTGAGCACGAGTTGCGCGTACAGCAGGCCCTTTACTGCTGTTTAAAGTACGAAATTGAATCCCCGCCTTATCTGCAGCATGCGCCATTAAACCGCCCATGGCATCCACTTCTTTCACTAAATGGCCTTTACCAATACCACCAATAGCGGGGTTACATGACATTTGTCCAAGGGTATCAACATTATGTGTCAATAACAGGGTTTTTAATCCCATGCGTGCTGGTGCCAATGCGGCTTCTGTCCCAGCATGACCGCCACCAACAACGATCACATCATAATTTTCGGTGTAAAACATATCTCTCTCTTCGTCTTCAATTTGATCTTCGATCTAAAAATAGGCGCTATTCTACTGAAAATTACGTGTGCTTGAAAGCAAGAATTCAATCTGTGATGAGAGAAGATCGAGAGGTAATAGAGATAAGATCTATTTATATATAAAGATCTTATTATTGTTACTATTAGGATCCTTTTACGCTGTGAATAAGATCCTTTTCCTTTTTTAAATGAAGACGTTTGATCATTTTAGACTGTGTTGAAATGTCATCAGTTTGACGTTTTTTTCTTGTGGATAACCTTCAATTTTATCCACAGTTAAAACAATCATCATATTTACTCAGTGGAAAAGAACAAGTTTTTGACAGGTTTTATTAAAGTTATCCACAGGTTATTTTTTTGGATAATGGATAAAGAAAAAGCGATAACTCAAATTATCGCTTTATTATGACTAAAGTGCATTTATAAATTGTGGCAGCCAATCTTCCGCAAATTGTTCTTGATCATCAACATGCAAGACATCTATTTTTAAACTCTCACAGATTTTGACCGCACTTTTTTTACTTAATTGTGTTTCGACTTTATTTACGGCATGACAGAATGTATCGTAATCTGAATTACCTAAGCCTACAACGGCAAAGCGGAGGGAAGATAAATCTTTATCTGATGCCGCAATTTGTTCAAAAAGTGGTTTTAAATTATCAGGCAATTCACCTGCACCATGTGTTGAAGTGACAATTAACCAAATATTTTCATCAATCACATCATCAAGTTCTGGTCCGTGGAAAAGTGCGGTAGAAAAACCTTGAGTTTTTAGCACATCTTCTAAATGCTCCGCCACATATTCAGCGCCGCCTAAGGTGCTGCCTGAAATTACGCAAATATTCATATTGTTTCCTAATAATAAAAAAAAGGCTTAGATTTTCTAAGCCTTTATAGTCATTACACGTTGTCGAATTTACCCAACAATGAACGAATATGTTCTTGCCAGTTGCGGTGCTCATTTTTAAGTTGCTCATTTTCATTTCGCAAGGCTTCTACTGATTGTTGAGATTGATTTTTTTGTTCTTTTAACTCTTCTACTTCAAGTTGAAGTAATTGAATCGTTTCTACTGCTTGTTTAATTTTTTCTTCAAGCTGATCTAAAATTTCTAAAGACATAGTGATTTCCTTTTTTAAAATAAGTCCGAAATGGCTTTATTCTACCCACTTAATCCTATTTTTAAAAGCCTATTGTCAAAATTTATTATGCAAACGTTTGCTTAGTGATAAAATAACGAGACTTTTTGCATTGGGGGAAAAAATGAATCGTGCATTAGCTATTGAATTTTCAAGAGTAACCGAAGCGGCAGCATTGGCTGCTTACACTTGGCTTGGTCGTGGTAATAAAAATGCGGCGGATGATGTAGCAGTCAAAGCCATGCGTTATATGCTGAATTTAATCCATATGGACGGTGAAATTGTGATTGGTGAAGGGGAAATTGACGAAGCACCAATGCTTTATATTGGCGAAAAAGTAGGGTCAGGTAATGGTGAACTCGTTTCTATTGCGGTTGATCCAATTGATGGCACAAGAATGACCGCAATGGGCCAATCAAATGCCATTTCAGTATTGGCAGCTGGTGGTAAACGTACCTTCTTAAAAGCGCCTGATATGTATATGGAAAAATTAGTCGTCGGTCCTGAAGTGAAAGGCATGATTGATTTAAGTTTACCGATTGAACAAAATCTTCGTCGAGTGGCTTCTCGTTTAGGTAAATCTTTATCGGATTTAACCGTGATGGTGCTCGCTAAGCCACGTCACGATGAAATGATTAAACAAATGCATAATCTAGGTATTCGCGTGATGGCTATTCCAGATGGTGATGTGGCGGCTTCGGTTTTATGTTGTTTACCAGATGCGGAAGTAGATATGCTTTATGGTATTGGTGGTGCACCTGAAGGCGTGGCTGCTGCTGCCGCAATTCGTGCATTAGGTGGGGATATGCAAGCTCGTCTTATTCCACGTAATGAAGTGAAAGGTGATACAGAAGAAAATCGTAAAATTGCCGCTGAAGAAATTCAACGTTGTGAAGCCTTAGGTGTGAAGGTCAATGAAATCTTAAAATTAGAAGATTTAGTACGTGATGATAATCTTGTTTTTGCCGCAACAGGAATTACGCACGGTGAATTACTCAAAGGGATTTCTCGCCGTGGTAACTTGGCAACTACAGAAACTTTATTAATCCGTGGAAAGTCACGCACCATTCGTAAAATCCAATCCATCCATTATCTCGATAGAAAAGATTCTGAAATCTATGAAATTTTAAGAAATTAGTGAAAATAAAAGAGCGGTCATAAAAAACAATAAATTTTTTGACCGCTCTTTTTTATTTCTTACAGCATTTTCTTCAATTGATACAGATAAGCTAAGGCTTGTTTTGGACTTAATTCATCTGGATCAAGCTGCTCAATGGCTTCGCGTAAAGCATCAGGCTCCGCTTCAAAAGCCAATTCACCTTGATGTTGATTTAACGCTCTTAAATGTTGAATTTGTTGATCACCATTTTGTGCCGACAATTTTTCTAACTGATGTAATTTTTGCTTCGCCAGTTTAATGACTGATTGAGGCACACCAGCTAGCGCTGCAACAGCAAGACCATAACTTTTACTTGCCGCACCGTCTTGAACCGCATGCATAAAGGCGATGGTATTGTTGTGTTCTAATGCATCTAAATGAATATTCGCAATACCTTCAATTTTTTCTGGCAGTGCGGTGAGTTCAAAATAATGGGTCGCAAATAACGTAAGCGAATGAGTTTTCTTCGCCAACCATTCGGCACAAGCCCAAGCTAAAGAAAGTCCATCATAAGTAGATGTCCCCCGCCCAATTTCATCAATCAGAACCAAACTTTGTGAAGTGGCTTGATGAAGAATATTCGCCATTTCGGTCATTTCCACCATAAATGTAGAACGACCAGATGCTAAATCATCAGAGGCACCAATTCGAGTAAAAATACGATCAATTTGCCCGATAACCGCACTATCAGCCGGCACAAAACTGCCTATATACGCCATTAACGTAATTAAAGCTGTTTGACGCATATAGGTACTTTTACCGCCCATATTTGGGCCGGTAATAATCAGTAAATGACGTTGCTGATTGAGATTAACAGGGTTGGCAATAAAAGGGTCTTTTAAAACTTGTTCCACTACAGGATGACGACCATTTTCAATTTTTACGCCAATTTCATCGCTAAATTGTGGTGCAACATAATTTAAGGTTTCTGCTCGCTCTGCGAGGTTAACTAACACATCCAATTCAGACAATGCCAAACTGGCTAACTGCAATTGACCTAAATGTGGCAACAATAAATCAAATAATTCATCATAAAGTTGCTTTTCTAAAGCAAGTGCCGCCCCTTTTGATTTTAAAACCTTATCTTCATATTCTTTTAATTCAGGAATAATGTAGCGTTCGGCATTTTTTAAGGTTTGACGACGAACATAATGAATCGGTGCTTTATGAGCTTGCCCTTGGCTGATTTGAATGTAATAACCATGCACCGCATTAAAGCCAATTTTTAAGGTATCAATACCTGTGCTTTCTCGTTCGCGTTGTTCTAAATTTTCTAAATATTGCGTAGCACCAGCGGAAAGGGTTCGCCATTCATCTAATTCTGCATTATAGCCTTCAGCAATAACCCCACCATCGCGAATTAATAATGGAGGGGTTTCAATAATTGCTTTTTGAAGTAACTTAATTTGCGCGGAAAAATCATCAATTTGCGCGGAAAGTGTGGTCAAATTTGACGATGTTTTTGTCTGAATCAGTGATTTTATCGGTTCAATTTGTTCTAATGCGGTACGTAAACGCGTGAGATCACGAGGACGTGCAGAACGCAGTGCTACACGGGCAAGAATCCGTTCCATATCGCCCACTTGTTGCAAATAAGGCTGCAATTCGTGATACAAATCTTGCTCAATAATTTCACCAATAGTTTTTTGGCGTTTTAATAGAATGTCTGTTTGACGGATAGGTTGATGAATCCAACGTTTTAACAAACGGCTGCCCATTGGCGTAACACATTTATCTAATACTGAAGCAAGCGTATTTTCTGTGCCACCTGCAAGATTTTGAGTGAGTTCTAAATTTCGGCGTGTTGCAGCATCTAATTGAATATTATCGTTATTTTGAATGACACTGATGCTTTGAATGTGTGGCAGAGAAGCACGTTGTGTTTCTTTTGCATATTGCAATAAACAGCCTGCTGCTGCCAAGCCAAGAGGTGATTTTTCTACACCAAATGCACGTAAATCTTTTGTACCAAATTGACGATTAAGTTCGGAAATCGCCGTACTAAGTTCAAATTCCCAAATTGGACGACGGCGTAGTCCTTTATAATGTTCAATAATTGCCATTTCGACAAAATCTTCACAATAAAGTAATTCTACGGGATTAATACGCTGTAATTCAGCTTGCAAGGCTTCTTTTGAATGAGGTTCACAAAGCTGGAAACGTCCAGATGTCATGTCTAATGTGGCTAGACCAAATTTTTCTTTTTCCTGATAAACCGCCACAATTAAGTTATCTTGGCGTTCTGGTAAAAGCGCTTCATCACTCACTGTACCTGGTGTCACAATTCGTACAATTTTGCGTTCAACAGGCCCTTTTGATGTGGCGGGATCACCCACTTGCTCACAAATGGCTACAGGTTCACCTAATTGCACTAATTTTGCTAAATAGCCTTCTACCGCATGATAAGGCACGCCTGCCATGGGAATGGGATTACCTGCTGATTGCCCACGTTTAGTTAAAGAAATATCTAACAACGCTGCCGCTTTTTTTGCATCATCATAAAAAAGCTCATAAAAATCCCCCATTCGATAAAATAACAAAATGTCAGGATTTTCTGCTTTTAACTTGAGATATTGCTGCATCATCGGCGTATGCTGCTCGAAATTATCTTGTAAATTCATGACGTTATCCAATTTAACTATATGTTTAGCAAGTAGTTGTTTTATGATAGTGTTATATTGCGATCTGATTTAATTTTCTACATCCACACTCAGTACTTCATCTTCTGTTTTTAACAGCGTATAGACATCTTTTAGCATTTCATTATCAATGTTGTAGCATCTCACTTGCAAGCGAACTTCGCCACTCACTTGGTCTTTTACCGAGATATTTTCAATGCGGTAATCATGTTTTAATAATAAATCCGTCACTTTGCTGATGCTGTTAGCAGAGCTCAGTTGAATAGCTAAACGAGTACGCTTTTTATAGGTTTTACGACGAACATAACGTTGCACAATCGGGCTGATACGGATGGCGATTAAAATCATTAAAGTGGCAATAATGGCATCAAAAATAAAGCCAGCACCTGTTGCTACACCGATAGCCGCCGCTGCCCAAATAATGGCTGCAGTAGTTAAGCCTGAAATAGCATCATTTTTCTTGTGTAAAATTACCCCTGCACCTAAGAAACCGATGCCACTGATTACTTGTGCGGCAAGTCGCATAGGGTCAGTGCGGATATTATCTGAAACTTGTGCATAATGTTCAGCGGCTTGAATGGAGACAATCGTCAGTACACAAGTTGTCACCGCAATAATGGCACAAGTTTTGACACCAACCGGTTTGTGTTTAAGTTCACGTTCTAAGCCAATAATCCCACCAAGTACAAGGCCGAGAAGCATTTTCCCTAGGATAAGTAAATAAGCCGTCTGTTCAAGAGCGGTCGAAAAAAGAGAAGAATTTTCCATGTTAATAATGAATATGAGTAAATTAAAAAAACGGGCGTTATTCTACCTGAAAAAATACTTTAATGGGCAAATTTACAATCTATTTACCTTTAATTTATCGCCTTTCGGCTTGAAATTGAGTAAAATCCGAAGTTTTGAAAGATGATGATAGCTGAGAATAAATTTATGCAAAAATCAACGCCAAATATTGGCTTTGTAAGTTTAGGTTGTCCTAAAAATTTAGTAGATTCTGAACGAATTCTGACCGAATTACGTACAGATGGATATAACATTGTACCAAGTTACGAAAATGTGGACTTGGTCATTGTAAATACCTGTGGATTTATTGATAGTGCCGTGCAGGAATCCCTAGAAGCCATTGGAGAAGCGTTGGAAGAAAACGGACGCGTGATTGTGACCGGCTGTTTAGGGGCGAAAGAAGATCAAATTCGCCAAGTTCACCCGAAAGTATTGGAAGTGAGCGGTCCACACAGTTATGAAACGGTAATGGCTCAAGTACACAAGTATGTACCAAAGCCAGAGCATAATCCTTACACCAGTCTTGTTCCAAAACAAGGGGTGAAATTAACACCAAAACACTATGCTTATTTGAAAATCTCAGAAGGCTGTGATCATCGTTGTACATTCTGTATAATCCCTTCATTGCGTGGGGATTTAGAAAGCCGTTCTATTACTCAAGTATTGGATGAAGCAAAACGTCTTGCTGATGCGGGTGTGAAAGAGTTATTAGTCGTTTCACAAGATACATCTGCTTATGCGATGGATACACAACGCAAAGAAGGTGGGGTGAAAACGGCTTTTTGGAATGGTATGCCAATTAAAAATGACTTAATGACCTTGTGTAAACAGCTTGGTAAATTAGGCATTTGGGTACGTTTACACTACGTTTATCCTTATCCTCACGTGGATGATTTAATTCCATTAATGGCGGAAGGTCTATTGTTGCCTTATTTGGATATTCCATTACAACATGCGAGTCCAAAAATCTTAAAAGCGATGAAAAGACCAGGAAAAATTGACCGCACTTTAGAGCGTATTAAGCAATGGCGTGAGATTTGTCCAGATTTAACCCTACGCTCAACTTTCATTGTTGGCTTCCCAGGTGAAACAGAAGAAGACTTCCAAATGTTATTGGATTTCTTAAAAGAAGCACAACTTGATCGCGTGGGCTGTTTCAAATTTAGCCCAGTGGAAGGCGCACCGGCTACCGAGATGGCAGACCAAGTGCCTGAAGATATAAAAGAAGAACGTTTCCACCGCTTTATGCAGTTACAACAAGAAATTTCGGCTGAACGATTAAAACAAAAAATTGGCCAAACGCTTGATGTAATCGTGGACGAAATTGATGACGAAGGTATCATTGGTCGTACAAAAGCTGATGCACCAGAAGTTGATGGCTTAGTTTATATTGAAAATCTAAGTGGTACGCCTGTAAAAGTAGGTGAATTTATTAAGGTAACTATTACTCATTCAGATGAATATGATCTGTGGGGAACTTGCTAATTATTAATCTTATTTTATCAAAGGAATTTAAATAATGTCAGAAGTACAAAATCAACCGAGTGTTATTCGTTTTGAACAAGAAGTTGCTGCAAAAAATTATGAAGAAGCTTGTGTGGCATTGTTAGAGATTTTAGGAAAAATTGATAATAATTTTGGTGGAATAGAGGGTATTGAAATTGATTATCCACATCAATTAAATGATGAATTAGGACAAGATAAAATCAAGTTCTTATGTACTCGTATTGCGGTCGCAATAAGTCAATTATTCTCTGATCCTAAATTAGATATTTCAGAAGACGGAGCTCTGCGCTTTTTTACTTTCCAGCGTTGGATTAGTATGATTTTTGCGTCATCGCCATTTTTAAATGCGGATCATGTTTTACAAACCTATAATCGAAATCCAGATAAAGCTAATTTATCCGATTTTCATTTAGATAATACAAGATCATCGTTAATTAAATTTTGTATTTTGTATTTGCCAGAGTCTAATGTAAATGTCAATTTGGATGCTTTGTGGAATTTAGATCCAGGGTTATGTGCATCGCTTTGTTTTGCTCTGCAATCACCACGTTTTATTGGTACGGAACAAGCATTTTCTAAACGTAATACTCTTTTACAGTGGTTTCCGGATAAATTGGCAACACTTGAACATTTAAACAAATTGCCAAGTGCTATTTCACATGATGTGTATATGCATTGTAGCTATGATGTTTCAGAAAATAAACATTGGATAAAAAAAGCGTTAAATCAAGTTATTCGTCGTCATTTATTACTTGAAGGATGGACTGATCGTGATGTAGCTAAGCTAGGTGAATATAATGGCAAACCAGTTATGGTGGTATTGTTAGAGCATTTCCATTCATCTCATTCTATTTATCGAACACATTCAACTTCATTAATTGCAGCTCGTGATCATTTTCACTTAATTGGAGTAGGTAGCGATGCAGTGGATGATGCAGGTAGAGCCGTATTTGATGAATTCTATTTGTTAGATGGAAGTTCTATTTTTGACAAATTAAATAAATTAAAATCTATTTGTGAGAAAAATGGCGCAGCTGTTCTTTATATGCCAAGTATAGGTATGGATTTAACCACTATCTTTGCAAGTAATACCCGTCTTGCACCGGTTCAGGTGATTGCTTTAGGCCATCCAGCTACGACACATTCTGATTTTATTGAATATGTGATTGTAGAGGATGATTATGTTGGTTCTGAAAAATGTTTTAGCGAACAGTTATTACGTTTACCAAAAGATGCCTTACCTTATGTGCCTTCAGCGCTTGCTCCACAAAGCGTAGAATATCATTTACGTGAAAATCCGGAAGTGGTAAACATTGGTGTGGCTTCCACTACAATGAAACTTAATCCATATTTCTTATCAGCATTAAGAGCTATTCGTGATCGTGCTAATGTGAAGGTGCATTTTCATTTTGCATTAGGCCAATCTATGGGTGTAACTCATCCTTATATAGAGCGTTTTATTAAATCTTACTTAGGCAGCGATGCAACAGCTCATCCACATGCACCTTATGATCAATATCTTCGTATTTTGCATAACTGCGATATGATGGTGAACCCATTCCCATTCGGTAACACGAATGGCATTATTGATATGGTGACATTAGGTTTAGTGGGCGTATGTAAAACGGGTGCAGAAGTCCATGAGCATATCGATGAAGGCTTATTCAAACGTTTAGGTTTACCGGAATGGTTAATTGCAAATACGGTAGATGAATATATTGAACGAGCAATTCGTTTAGCAGAAAACCATCAAGAACGTTTAGAACTTCGCCGTCATATCATTGAAAATAACGGCTTACAAACCTTATTTACAGGTGATCCAAGCCCAATGGGTAAAGTATTACTTGAAAAATTTGAGGAATGGAAAACGGCAAATTTAGCTGAAAAGCCAAAGAAAAAATCAACTAAATCCGCAACGACAAAAGATAAGGCAACAAAGTCTACCACAACAAAGAAAAGTGCGGTCAAATCTGAGGGTAAATCTGAGCCGAAAAAAATGGTAAAGAAAACTACGAAAAAAGCAGATAAATAATCAATAAATCCCCGAAAGGGGATTTTTTATTGAGAAAAATTAAACAAAGCCTCATTTTTTTTAAAAAAACTTGATTTTGTGGCGTAAAGCCTGTAATTAATAGACCTATTCAACACAACATAAAATAAGGAAAAACTCATGAAAAACGTCGGTTTTATCGGTTGGCGCGGAATGGTCGGTTCCGTATTAATGGATCGTATGGTGCAAGAGCAAGATTTTGCCAATATTAATCCAGTTTTCTTCACCACTTCTCAAGCAGGTCAAAAAGCGCCTGTGTTTGCAGGAAAAGAGGCGGGTGAACTTAAAAATGCATTTGACATTGAAGAACTTAAAAAATTAGACATTATCGTGACCTGCCAGGGTGGCGACTACACCAATGAAGTCTATCCAAAATTAAAAGCAACAGGTTGGGATGGTTATTGGGTTGATGCCGCTTCTGCACTACGTATGAAAGATGATGCAATTATCGTGCTTGATCCGGTAAACCAACACGTGATTTCTGAAGGTTTGAAAAAAGGCATTAAAACTTTCGTGGGTGGTAACTGTACCGTGAGCTTAATGTTAATGGCTATCGGTGGTTTATTTGAAAAAGATTTAGTGGAATGGGTATCTGTCGCAACTTACCAAGCGGCTTCAGGTGCGGGCGCAAAAAATATGCGTGAATTGATTTCACAAATGGGCTTATTAGAACAAGCGGTTTCAAGCGAATTAAAAGACCCAGCTTCGTCAATTTTAGATATTGAACGTAAAGTGACAGCAGAAATGCGTTCTGATAGCTTCCCAACGGATAACTTCGGTGCAGCATTAGGGGGAAGCTTAATCCCTTGGATTGACAAACTTCTTCCAGAAACCGGACAAACTAAAGAAGAATGGAAAGGTTATGCAGAAACTAACAAAATCTTAGGTTTAAGCGATAATCCAATCCCTGTTGATGGTTTATGTGTACGTATCGGTGCATTACGTTGCCACAGCCAAGCGTTCACCATCAAACTGAAAAAAGATTTACCATTAGAAGAAATCGAACAAATTTTAGCAGCTCATAATGAATGGGTGAAAGTGATTCCAAACGACAAAGAAACCACATTACGTGAATTAACCCCAGCTAAAGTAACAGGTACATTAAGCGTACCGGTTGGTCGTTTACGTAAATTGGCGATGGGTCCGGAATACTTAGCAGCATTCACTGTAGGTGACCAATTATTATGGGGTGCTGCTGAGCCAGTTCGCCGTATCTTAAAACAATTAGTGGCGTAAGTTTACTTTCACTATAAAGGGCGTATTCACTACGCCCTTTTCATTGGAAAATTATGATCAGAGAACCTCATTTTCATCAATTTGCTCTTGCGAAGTTATTGCCTTTTTTTGAGCAATTTCCGACGCAATATCTTTCTGGCGAACGAAATATCAAATTGGCTTATCGTCATTTGGTTCAGCCTGAAAGTGCGGTCAGAAAATTGATGATTTTGGTGAATGGTCGAGCAGAAAATATGCTGAAATGGACTGAGTTGGCCTATGATTTTTACCAACAAGGTTATGATGTTTTGCTTTTTGATCATCGAGGACAAGGATATTCACAGCGTATTATTCCTCAAAAAGGGCATTTAGATGAGTTTCGTTTTTATACCGATGATATGGCAAAAATCATTGAAAAAACGACCGCACTTTATGCTTATCAAGCGCAATATATTCTCGCCCATTCCCTCGGCGCGTTGATTTCCACCTATTATCTAGCCAATTATGATCATCATATTAAAAAAGCCGTGCTTTCTTCGCCTTTCTTTGGCGTTCCGATGAAACATCCATTACGAGATGAAGTCATCATTGCAACAATGATGGTATTTGGTCAAGGTCATCGCTATGTTTTTGGCAAAGGACATTACAAACCGGCAGATTTAAACCTTAATGAACTCAGTCATTGTAAAACACGAATGAAATGGATGAACCGTATTAATCGAAAACGTGCTTCTATTAACTTAGGCGGCCCGACTTTCCGTTGGGTACATCTATGTTTAAATGCAATCAAAGCGCTCCCTAAAATCATTCCAAGAGTGGAAACACCAGTGCTTATCCTACAAGCGGGAAAGGAAAAGATTGTGGATAACAAAAATCTTGAAAAATTGACCGCACTTTTTCCACATGCAAAATCCATGCTTGTACCTCAAGCAAAACATGAAATTCTTTTTGAAAAGGATAACGTAAGAAAAGCCGTGCTTGAACGCGTGAATCAATTTCTTCATTCTTAAACTTCCCTAATTAGATTAAATACAAAACACTATATATTGATTTATATAATGTTTTTTTATTTTTATCTTATGAGTGTTTAGCCTTTTATTGA
>OGTZ01000193.1_pt1 | contig 37251 bp, 36 predicted proteins | sample 1573651 | NCBI WGS metagenome assembly OGTZ01 (sample SAMEA2582160, study PRJEB24529) | metagenome | biome: Human gut stool | place: China | collected 2011 | reverse complement strand
ACTCGCAATGAATTAGTTGCCTTAAATTTTATTATTTTAGGAATATCCCTAAATAAGGAATGTGGTCAATAATATTCCAAACAGTGTAATTACGTATATACTACTCTGTTTTTTGTTCTCGCTTTTCATGTCTTGTTTATAATTTAAATTGGGAAAACAAAGAAAGGGATTTTACAGCAATTAGATGGAATGTTTTGTTCAAAAAATGAAATAATTTGTTCAAATAGCTGTTTGATGACTATAATAACTCATATATTAATGTTACAATTTAGATATAAAATGACTTTTTTAGGGCTCTATATGCCCGATAAATGCCTATATGACGGGGATAGGAGTGTAACGCTCTCTTGAATGGCATTTGTTATGCTCGTATCTTTGTGTAAAAATAATATTATGAAAGCAATGACAAAGCTGATTCCTATTATTTGCCTTTTTGTTATTATAGGCGGTTCTCTTTTTTATTCTTGTTCACAAGAGAAGAAAGAGGAGACTGCTATTGTACTTCCGTTGGATGCAGCTTTGTCACAGGCTAGAGAAAATCGTGTTGAACTTGAGAAAGTATTACATCGTTATCAATCCAATCCATCGGATAGCTTGAAATATAGGGCAGCTCGTTTCCTGATAGAGAATATGCCATCTTATACCTATTATAAAGGTAAGCTGCTGGAACAATACCTCACCTTTTTTACTCTCTTGCAAGAAGCACGGAGTAAAAAGGTATATCCACAAGCAATGATAGATTCTATCAGAAGGATGTATGGACCATTTTCTTTAGACTCTTTGCAATATTGCAAAGACGTTTTGACAGTCGATTCTGCTTATTTATGTAATAACATTGACTGGGCATTTAAAGTTTGGCAGGAACAGCCTTGGGGGAAGAATGTATCTTTTGCCGATTTTTGCGAGTATATTCTTCCTTACCGTATTGGGGATGAAACATTAAGCTATTGGCGTGAGGATATTTATCGAAAGTATAATCCTTTGCTTGATTCGTTGCGTGCTTCCACGGTTCTTGATATAGAAGATCCGCTTGTTGCCGCCCGCTGTTTGTGCGATTCTCTTCGTAAACGTAGCCGCTTCTTTACAACTACGGTTCCGCAAGGACTTCCTCATGTAGGACCGGAGATTGCACAAAGCGTTTCGGGCAGTTGTCGTGAACTTTCCGATTATGTCGTTTATGTTTGTCGTGCGTTGGGAATTCCTTGTGCCATAGATTTTATGCCTCTTCATGGAGGTGGAAATGATGGGCACCAGTGGGTGTCGTTCACAGATAAATATGGTACGCTTTATTTTCAGGAGTATCCGGATAAGATAAAAGAAGTCCGTAAGGATAAGATGTGTGGAGCTTCGAAAATAAAGGTTTATCGGAATACGTTCAGTCTTAATCGTATTATGCAGGCAGAAATGCAACGCTTGGATACGGCTGTTGTACCTTTCTTCCGAGATCCGCACATCGTTGACGTAACAGCCGATTACGCAAAGACATACAAAAAGAAACTGGAGATTCCTGCATCTATGCTTTATTCGGGAAAGCCCCGTTCGCGTATAGCTTATCTTTGTGGCAGTAGCCGCATGGATTGGGAGCCTGTGGCATGGGCGGAATTTGATGGTGAACATCTTGCTTTTAACGATGTCCAGATAGAACCCGTCATGCGGATAGCAACTTACGAACGAGGAAGGCTTCGTTTTTGGACTGACCCTTTTGAAATGACTGTTTCCGGTGAATTTCATGTTTTTACTCCGTCAGATAGTGTTCAGGATTTAACGCTGTTTGCTAAATATCCTTTGTGGCAAGATGAGAAGTACCAGAAACGTATGATAGGAGGTGTTTTTGAAGGAAGTAATGATCCGGATTTTCGTCAGAAAGAGGTGCTTTCCCTGATAGAAAAACAACCCGAACGGTTACGGACAATGGTATATTCCCGTTCATTGACGCCTTGTCGGTATGTCCGCTATATGGGACCGGAAAAGGGGCATTGTAATGTGGCGGAAATAGAGTTTTATGAAGCGGGTGGACTGTTGCCATTAAGCGGTAGAATTATTGGTACTCCCGGTTGCTATCAACAGGATGGCTCGCACGAATATACGAATGCATTCGACGGTAATACTGAAACGTCTTTTGATTATACGGAACCCTATGGCGGCTGGACTGGGTTAGACCTGGGCACGTCGAAGGTGATAGATAAGATAATTTATACGCCTGCCAACCGGGATAATTATGTTCGTTCGTTGGATGACTATGAGTTGTCTTATTGTACAAAGAGAGGGTGGAGGACATTAGGACAGCAAACGGCGATGTTGGATTCGCTGGTTTACAGGAGGGTTCCTAAAGGAGCGTTGCTGCTGTTGCAGAATCATACACGAGGGAATCAGGAACGGATATTTGTGTATGAGGAGGGAAAGCAGGTGTGGAAGTAGTAAGTTGCTTTACATATTTATTAATTTTAAAAGTACATTGTTATGAGAGAACGATTGGTTAAGAGAAATGTAAAACATAAAACATTACAGCCGATTTATATGAAGAATTTTATTCAATGGTTTATTGGTATATTCGTATTAATAGCATCTTTCATTGGCTGTCAAGCAACAAATGATGAAACAGGGAAAATTACTATTTCAGCGGAAGAAAGGAAGCTTAATCTACAGGCACCAAATGGAGAATATCTTGCAGGTGGTGATCTTGTTCGGTTGAAAAAAATGTTAGCTCCGTGTATTGGTACGATAGAGAAGGATAGTGTGGTCTACGATTTTGAAATCTTGAGTATTCAATATGATTCTTTGCATTATGGTTTGATTGCAGATATTGAATTTGTAACGAAGAGTGGCTATCACAACCATCTCGTTATGGAGTATGATGGAAAAGAGGAATCGTTGAGTAATACGGATGATTAAGATGTAGGATATTATGATAGTAGTAGGTGTTCATTTGTTTTATAGAATGATTATGAGAAGAGGTTGCATATTAGCATTATTCTGTGGAAATGAAGATAAAAAGAAAAGTCCTGATTGTTACATTTCAAAAACTTCAGTAAGAATATTGTTACTGTAGAATCATGTACGAAGAAGGCAGGAACGAATTTTGGTGTATGAAGAAAAGCAAATTTGGGAATAGGCCTAAATATAGTGTATGTGATTGGTGATATTACTTTTAATATAATAACTTAAATATAAAAATATGAAGATGAAAAGAAGAAGTTGCTCTCTTGGATTTAAAGTGGTGTTTATGATAATATTTATTATGTATTTTATGCAAAGTTGCAGTTCGGACACTGTAATCTCTGACGATTTATTCTGTATGACTGTTATGACTAAGTCTAACGATTTTATAGAACCTGAACTTACGCATAAGGATAGCATATTGGTTGACTCTATAACAAAGTTGGATGAGTTTAAATCATATGCTATGGCTACCCGGCAATTGATAAAAGAAATTCAGCCTTTAATGGAATCAGATTTATGGGATAAAGAACCTTTGGGTGAGTATCAGAATAGGAAAGACTCAATAAATGCTCTTATTTTGAAAATAAGTAAACATAAAGACATACAAAACGATTGGAATAGCTATGTGGAAAGTTACAAGTCGTTCATTAAATTAATGGAGAACGCACAACTTTCTAGTACCATTAAAACAATATTAGTTGTGAAAGTGATTACATCTTCGGATGATTGGTAGATAATATTTTGTTGCAGATTGAATAAGACTGGTAAAATAATTTTAATGTATAAATAGTATGGAAATGAGAAAAAAGAGAACTAATTTGTGTTTCTTAACTTTAATTGTTGCGGCTTTTTCTGTTTTGTTGGTTCATGGTTGTAGCTTTTCTGAATATGATTTGGTAGTAGAAGATTCTTCTGATATGGTTTTAGAAGAGGCAAACTCTACGCGGGCTTTATCAGAACAAAATTGTAGAAATGATCTTGTTATTTCAGTTTCTGAGTCTGAAGAATATTTAGATTATCTAATGAGTCTGCATATGTTTTTTGATAAATTTGATAGCTATTACTCATCTTTAAATGACAAAGAAAAAATACAGTTAGAAGAAAATTTGAATAATGATGATTATATTGAAGATATTATTGATGAAAGTTGTATTAGGAATGAATTGGAACAAATGATAAACGCCCAAAATCAGTTGAAAAATACAGCTTATTTTCATTTGAATAAGTTAGAGAGAAGTATGCTTATCTCATTAGACTGCACGTATATACATAAAACTGTACTTCTAAAAACAAGGGGAGAGGGTGACGATGCTAGGAAATGTGCAGAAATAAGAGATAAGGCTATACAAGCCGCCTCTGATTTAGCAATAAAAGAGAAAGAGGCTTGTGATGATGCTTATGAGTCAGGAACTACTGTACATGCATATTGCTATTTTAAAGCTGCTAAAAAATTTTCAAAAGCTAAAGAAGAAGCAAAAGAAGAATATGAAAGATGTATAGGAAAGTAATGGAGAAACTTATCTTCAAAAAGAATTGATGAAAAGTACGTCTCCTTTACTGAAGGGATATGTATAAGGCATATGTTGCTACCGGAAGTTTGCACATTACGATTGCGTATGGAAAATTACGTTCCAATCAATATGGCTGTTTAGATGCTTTTGAAACAGATCAAGACGTACAATTTCTTGTTACTTGGATTTTCTGGCAATATTTGTGCTATTGCGTGAATATTGATTTTATGACTGGAGAAGACAAAACGAAGTTATATATAGGAAGATAAGAAGTATAAATTTAATTTCATCAATAGATTGGTGATAAATAATTTTTTATGATATGAACAGACTGAAAATTTATTTGGAAATAGTTTTGGCATTGATATTCATGTCAAGTTGTGGCTCTTCTGCTAAGTTAGCAAAGAATCATGATGAAATGAAGAGTGATCCAAGAATATGGGATTATCTTAACGTCAGTGAGAGAGAACGTGCATTGGTTGATTCTATTGTAGGATTGGATGAATATGCTGTATTTCTTGATTCATACAAAAAGTATCGGACAAAGAAGAATGCTATGCGTGAGGACGAAGATGTGGAACAAACGAAAGAGTTTGCGGAATATGTGACAGCGTGTTCTAAAATATTCAGGATTATTGATAAGTTGAAATTAAGTAAAGATGCGTCTATCGCTGTGTTTGAGAATCTATATAGAGTTGCTAATAATAAATTGAATTAATAAAGAATATGATTCAGGAATATAAAACGCCAACTAAAAAGATGTTGTCGACCAAGAATAACATTTATATAGTGCTGTGTGTCTTATATCTAGTGTTGTTAATGATAAACAGGAAATATCCGATGGGAGATATGACGCTGAATATCGTTTATCTTTCAACCTGGTTTTTTCTTTTATTGTGGGAAGTAGTAGATGTACTAATAAATAGAAAGAGGAATATTAGCTTCATAGTTATAATTTCGATGGTGCTGGTTATGTACATTGCAAATATGTTGAGGTAAAAAATAATATATATTATGCGAGCCGTTTTATTTCTAGTTAGTATCGTTTTTAATATAGTTGGTATGGCAACTGCTAACGAAGCATTCCGTTGTGATACTCTTCCATCTGCGCAAATGGATTTGTTTACTTATGGAAGTCCGTCTATTGTAACAAGTGAGATGAATTTTAGAAATCTGTTTCGGAATTTTCCCATTTATGTAGATAATGCTAATGAAATAAAACTGCTATATTATCACTATGTGGAAACGATTAAAAACAAGAAGCAAATAAAAAGCTATGTGAAGAGAAATTTTCCACCATATGTTCCCAATTGGGGAGTAGCTGGAAGTCAAGGAGGAAATTCTGATATTGGTGAATTCTCTACTTGGCGTTTCACAATTGAACAAGATCCTTTTCAAACAATAGATGAAGACATTGTCAGTAAGATGATGCGGGAGGTTAAAATAGGCTATGAAGTATGGGAGGTTGTATTTAAATTGTGGGATACGACTTACCATTATTATATGTTTGTGAATGCTAAAACGCAGGCAATTGTGAAGTGGGGGAATATTTTTGGAGCCAATATACCACAAAGCCATATTGATTTCATAAACAGGAAATACAAACGAGATGCCAAAAAGCATATTGAGGTTGTTCCGATTCTTCATCATCAATAACGGAAAAATATGATAGGATATGAAATAGCTATTAATGATCAGTCACCTGTGGTTGTCACGTCACCTGACGTGGCAGTCGTCATGGTGCATAGCAATTGCTTTTTCGGTGATAGTATTTATGTAGGAGGATTGGATACCTTATGTAGGAGTCAATAAAACAAGTGAAGCAATAAAATGTGAATAAGGAGAATATGAAAAGAAGTATTTTTTTATTCCTTCTGGGAATAATGTTGTTTGTTTGTCAGACAGAAGCATCTACAATAAACGATGTGTCTGCTATAGAGACAGAAATGATTAATTTTTTCCGTTCTACATTGCAACGTAACTACGGCAGTTCTGACGGAAAAGCAGTAAAGTTGATGATGGATGCTCTTCTGCATTATAAATTCCATTATATTATTGATGTGGACAAGGAGGCTTTGAAAGTTATTAATGGCAAACTTTATCCGGATATGTTTGGTAGCTATTTTGTAGAGACTAATGAGCATCCGATTGATTCACTTCATACGAATTGGAAACGGTACGATCCTTATCATATCATTTGTGGCTATGAATTCAAAAAACAACTGAATGGAGAAACTTATTATCAGAAGGAACTGTCACAGGCTACATCTCCTTTATTTAAGGAAATATGTAATGCGTATGAGGCAACCGGCAGTTTACCTTTTACTGTCGTTTGGGGAAAGATCCGAGACAACAACCATCAATGTTTGGATGCTTTTGAAACGGATAGGGATGTTCAGATGCTTTTCACTTTTTTCTTTTGGCGTTATTTATGTTATTGCGTGAATATTGATTTTATGACAGGAAAGGATAAAACGGAATTGTATATAGAATCTGTACCTTGATGAATGGAGAAACAATGAAATCTTGAGTAAGTAACTAAAAACCAATATAGCTTATGATCTGGGAAGATAAGACGTCAATTAAAAAGATGCTGTCGACCAAGAATAACATTTATATAGGACTGTGTATCTTATATATATTGTTATCAATGATAAACAGGAAATATCCGATAGGAGATGTAACGCTGCATATCGTTTATCTTTCAACTTGGTTTTTTCTTTTATTATGGGAAATTGTAGATGTACTTATAAATAAAAAGAAAGATTTTGGGTGCATAATTATAATTTCGATGGTGCTGGTTACGCCCATTGCAAATATGTTGAGGTAGATAGAAACAAGATGATAAAAGATATAAATTTAATATATGCGAAAATGAAATATACACGGACATTATTAATTATTGTATTTGCTTCTGTTGCCCAGCTATTTTACGGGCAAGAAAGATACACAATCAGCGGTGAGTTTCCAGATCGTTCTTTGGATGGTGAGTATGTGTTTCTATATGAACACTCAGCTCTTGTTGAAGAACCTGAACGTATGAAGCAAGCATTTAAAGATACCATATTGGTGGTTGGTAATACATTCCATTACGAAGGAACGCTCAACCGGAAACCTTTTTTGGTTTCTCTCTCTTGCAGTAAAGGTAGACAGTTTCGTTATAATACCTCTTTCGTTATAGAACCGGGAGATATTCAACTTCGTATTGTTGATTGGGGAAGTGAGGGAAATGTTTCCGGCGCTCCTATTAATAATGATTATAATGCGTACATTATCGAATGTAAAAAGCAAGTAGACAAGATGCTCTATTTGATGAGAACTAGGCGGGAAGAGGAAGCGATGAAAAGTGATGCACGTCTAAATGCGTTGTTTCGAGATGCGTATATACGTTCCACAGAAGGTTGTTTGCTTTTTGGAGAAAAATATGCCCAATATCCCGATGTTATCCGATCTTGGTTGGCTATGTATATAGACCCTATTAATCAAACTGCGGGAGATGAGGCTATTTTATCGCGATTCTTGCATGTTGTCGATTTAATGCCTGAGGCAGAACGCGATATTCTTTTAGCTTGGCGGGAGTATAGAACCGAGTTGCAAGAACATATGGTAAAGGCCAGGGCCTTGAGAGACAGTCTGGAGGCTAAAAGGCCTCGCTTTATTGAGGTTGTTCCTAATTGTTCATCATCAACAACGGAAAAATTATGATAGGATATGAAATAGCTATTAATGATCAGTCACCTGTGGTTGTCACGTCACCTGACGTGGCATCTGTCATGGTGCATAGCAATTGCTCTTTCGGTGATAGTATTTATGTAGGAGGCTTGGATACTTCGAGAAGAATCGTTTGGGTAGATGAAAAACTGAAAGTGGGAGATAGAGTCCGGATAAAGGTTATTGAAGTGTCAGCGGTATCTCCTACTGTGAAGATGACCTATGATCGGGAAGAATTGAAGGTAAAATACGAACAGCTTAAAGCCGAGCTTGAGTCAAAGGGACTTATATAGAATATTGATATGAAAGGACTTTTAGTAAAAAGCAAAGATAAAATTAGCAAGGCTGGCATTCCTCAAAATGGAGTTGGTCTTGTTGGTAATATTACTTGGCATAGTGGTGCGTCTTGGAGCGTTGGTGGTTTGCGGGTGTCTGATGAGATGCATTTGGTATGGGACGGAGGAATGTTGGAAGTCGGGGACGTGATAGAAGTGGAAGTAGCAGAATTTGATGAGGCTTCGGCGCCTGTTTGGGAGGAAAAGCATTGCTGTCCGACACGAACGGCATCGAACGATACAGATAATCCGAAGGAATGGGAGCATAAACTGGATCTCTACTATCGGTTGAAAAAGGTATTGGAGGATGAGAACTTAATTTAATACTAGGATAAAAATGATAAGACTCCTTTATATTTTGTTTGCCGCAGCATGTATAGGCAGTATGTTTGTATATTCCCACCAATTTACAGACGCATATATTGTGCCTAAATGGTGCTGCGTTTTGTTTGTGCTGTTATGGATGCTGGTGTATGCTGCATTTCTGGCATTGCAGCGTAAATCCATAGTGACGGATATGACGATATGGGGGAGTATCATTGTTTCCTGTTGTTGGGTGCAGGCTGTTTATGGAATATTGCAATACGTAGGTTTATTTCCTTCTCATGCAACCTTCCGTGTGACCGGTAGTTTTGATAATCCGGCAGGATTTGCCGCTTGCCTTTGTGCCGGATTGCCTTTTGTCGTTCTTTTGATCATACATAGAAATAAGTATATTCGATATGCCGGATGGCTGGCAGGGGGAATGATGGTGTTGGCAGTATTTTTATCTCATTCGCGATCCGGCATGGTAAGTGTCATTGCGGTATGTATCATGTATTTGTGTGGAAGATTCGTTCATGGGAGATTATGGAGATATTTACTATCGGTATCTATGATAGGATTGTTAATAATCGGCTCCTATTGGTTGAAAAAAGATTCGGCAGATGGTCGGTTGTTGATTTGGCGGTGTGGCTTGGAAATGGTGAAAGATGCTCCTTGGACGGGGCATGGCGTCGGAAGTTTCGAGGCTAAATATATGGACTATCAGGCGGATTACTTCAAAGAATATGGTTCGCAAAATCGCTATGTAATGTTAGCGGATAATGTAAAGCAGCCTTTTAATGAATATTTGGGAGTTCTGATTAATTTCGGTATTGTCGGATTGGCTTTGCTTTTGGGTATTATGTGGGCACTTGTGTATTGTTATAGGCAAAATCCTACACAGGAAAAGAAAATAGCTCTTTATATTTTGCTATCAATAGGCGTATTCTCTTTCTTTTCCTATCCGTTTATGTATCCTTTTACGTGGATGGTGACATTTCTTGCCGTTCTCATGTTGACTGCTGATTATTTGAAGCGGATAAAGATAGGTACATGGGGCAGGAATATAATATATTCCGCAGCGTTGATGGGCTTCTTTTGGGGACAGGTTAGGCTGGGCGCACGTACACAGTCGGAACGCAGTTGGCAGAAGGCTTCGGAGGTGGCTCTTGGCCATTCGTGTGATGAGGCGCTTCCGTACTATGTGAGTCTGAAACATCGGTTCAAAGATAATCCTTATTTCCTGTATAATTATGCTGCTGTTTTCACGGAAGCCAAAGAATACGAGAAGGCTTTAAAGGTAGCGTTGGAGTGTCGCAAGTATTGGGCAGATTATGATCTTGAATTATTATTGGGTGATATTTATAGGGAAAAAAAGGATTATAAACAGGCTGAAGAATACTATATGAGTGCTTCGTATATGTGCCCTAGTCGTTTTTTGCCTCTTTATCAATTGTATGGATTGTATAGAGAGATGAGGGATGATGCAAAACTATTTTTAACAGCGAAGAAAATAGTGAAAAAGCCCGCAAAAATAAATTCAATGTTAATCAAGCGGATAAAATATCAAGTCAAAAAGGAATGTGAACTTTTTGCAGATTAGTTGATGGAAAGTTCTAGCTAAAAAATTGTAGTTCATAAACTTAAAATAATAAGCCTATGCAGTGATAAAGATAGTAAGAAAGATGAATGCGAACCATCTAAGAATATGCTATAGGCATAGTACTTACAATATAACGGTTGAACAGTACGCGTTAACAAAAAATAAAATTTAATATTATGAATATAGTATGTAAATATGCGACATTCTGTGTTTCTATAGGAATGTTTATGGCAACTGTTTGTTTGTTTCAGGGTTGTAATAGTGATTTTGAAGATATTCTAGAAACAAAAAATGAATCTGCGGTAATTAGTGAATATTTGGATTGCCCGAGTGACTTATCTCCAAAGGAGGAGTTGTTAGTTATTGAGCAGGCTTTTCAGAGAATAGGTGATCATTTTGTTATTGAAGATGACACGTGTTATCTGACTGTCCAATCTGCTAAAGATATGAATATGTCAGATGTTGTTTTTGGTTTGGTTAAACAATCAGTGAATAGTCTTAATGTACAATACGCGGCCTACATGTATTTTAAGGAAAATGATCAAGGGATTGTAATAAGGAATCCATTTGATTTAAAATTTCCTATTGTTATCACAAGGGCTGTAACTGAAAGAACTTCAGGGCCTAATATGATTACAACTACTACTGTTTTGAGTGATGAAGAAACTATAACAGTATTAAATGCGATGAGAAGTTCAAGTGATACAACTGCTTTTTTTGCATCGTTGGTAGCAGGAGGTTTCTCTGGTGCTGTGGCTGGAGCGTTAGTCTCTATTTATTGTGGATCAACAAGTTCACAACTTTCGAATATTCAAGATGAATATGCGCGATCTGGTTCCTCAAATGGAATAACATTAACAGAAGTATATATGTGGTCACCTACTACGGGCGTAGGAAGTACTAGATATAGTTCAATTATAAATTGACTACTCATATGAGGCGTATAATGATTTGGATAATTAATATTATAATGTTTCTCCTTAATGTATACCTTTATATTTGGAATCCTTTGGAGAAACATTATGATTTAATTAAAATAGTGTTTGGTTGGGTAATTGCTTTGTTTGTATTTAATTATTTGTTTCGGCATAGCAAAATAGAAAGGATAGGGTATGTTATATCTATAACGCTTCTTGCCTTAGCTTATTTTGTGATTCCAGTATAGACTTTGTATTAACATCAAGAGTGGAACATATTTATGAAATACGATAAAACATAGCTGAACTAATGTCATGTTTTGTATATTGTAATGATATAGTAGTTTAAATCATGAGAATAATAATTACGCTTTTTATTGTTTTATTTTTTGCGCCTACGGACATATCAGCTCAAAGGAAACTCTTTAAAGAGTATCGTTCGGAGTGTGCCCGACGGTTTGACATAGAAATAATAAAGCCGAAAGGGTTTAAGACCATTGGAAAAATGGTTCCATTCAGAGTGAATGAAGGAAGAAGCATAGGCTCATTCTATCGTGTGGCGTTGGAATCAGAAAATAAAGATTGCTTGATTCTATATCCATTCTTTATTGAAAATAGACCTCGTGGTATTGCAAAAAATATGGCTTATGGTGAAGTAATGGCGGCATTGAACTTAGCACCGGAAGAGGATGACGAGATGGGACCGAATCTGGTGAATGGCAAATTTGTGCTTTCAAGAAGAAAAAAGACAAGCCGCAATAAGGAAACGGTAAAGCTCGACACTGCCCACTATATGAGAGTGATCGCAGAGGAAGATATGGAGAATTATTTTAATGCCGATACAGTATATGTATATGATGTTCCGTTATTGAAACCTTATAAAGGAATCTATAAAGAGTGTATCGGAATAAATATGGTGAAAGAAGGACACCCGTTCGGAATGATAAAAGTTCTCCTTGTGGAAGGATGCGATGCGAAAGACAAATATATGAAACAGCTTTTTAAAAGTATACGTTACAGTGATAGTATACCGGATTATAAGGCGAGAATGAATTCGAAAAATTATAAAAAGAAATAACCATGAGAAAGTATATCCTTTATTCGTTAGCTATCCTGTTGGCAGCCTGTTCGAAAAGTGTTTCTTATTCTGACGAAACCATTAAAAATGATCTGCGTGTACCTGCTTATCCGCTGCTGATGCTCCACCCGCATCTGCGTTTATGGTCGACAACAGATCAGCTGACAGAGAAGAATATGATTTTTACTAATGGGAAAAATCTTCCTTTTGTCGGTTTCCTGCGGGTGGACGGAACGATGTATCGCTTTATGGGTAGACGTGAACTACCTATGCAAGCCATTGCAACAATGGCATACGATTATGAAAGCTGGGAAGGAAAGTACACCTCTCTTAGACCGGATGAAGGCTGGGAGCAACCGGATTTTAATGATCAATATTGGCAGGTAAATGAAGGTGCATTCGGTACACGCGACAGACGTGAAACGAGAACGCAGTGGCTTTCAACTGATATATGGGTGCGGAGGGAAATCGTGGATATTGATCCATATTTGCTTGAGAACAAGAAAATATATTTGCGTTATTCGTATGATGATATAGTTCAATTATATATTAACGGAAAACTAGTCGTAAGTGCGGACCGCGCAGCGGCAAATTTAAAAGTCGAGTTGCCGGATTCTATCTTGAATACAATGAAGGAAGGGAAAGCCCTTATTGCAGCTCATTGTGAGAATAAAAAAGGTAGTGCATTGATTGATTTCGGCTTATTTGCAGAGGAGCCGGGAATATTGGTAGAAGGCATAGCTCCTGTTTCTAACGAGAAGGAATGGATTGGGAAATATACAACAGAACAACCGGAAGAGGGTTGGGAAATGGCTGCTTTCAATGATAGCACATGGGCACAAGGAAACGCTGCTTTTGGCACGGAAGGCGGACCGAGTGTTGGTACTCCTTGGAATACTAATAGGCTATGGATTAGGAGGGAAGTCTCATTCGATCCTTCCTTAGTGAAAAATAGACAACTTTTTGTGCGTTATTCGTATAATGACGGTATGCAACTGCTTATTAATGGAAAGGAGCTTGTTCGTACGGGAACGAAGGCACGCAACGACGTGAAAGTGCAGATCCCGGATTCTATCTTAGAAACAATGAAAGATGGAAAAGCCTTGTTTGCGGCCCGTTGCGTGAATTGGGGAGGTACTTCCTTTGCAGATTTTGGGCTGTATGGTGAGCTGAAAGAAGCCGGGCAGAAATCAGTGGATGTGCAGGCTACCCAAACACATTATACTTTTGATTGTGGAGATGTGGAATTGAAACTGACATTTACGGCTCCTTATTTATTGGATGATTTGGAACTGTTAAGTCGTCCGGTTAATTATATTTCTTATCAGGCTAAGGCCTTGGACGGTAAGGAGCATGATGTCGCTATTTATTTTGAAATGGATCCTCATAAAGCCTTTCGTGCCGGACAGTCTACGGAGATGTATGAAGAAGACGGTTGGGTGATGATGAAGACCGGTCGGGAGAATCAGAAGTTATGGGTGGATAAGCTGAAGGATGCTCCGGCCTGGGGATATTTCTATTTAGGAGCGAAAGAGAATGTTACTTGTGCACAAGGGGACGCGGCAGAGATGCGGGCACACTTTATGAAAGAAGGTGATTTGAAAGAAATGCGTCGGTCGAATGAAAAACGTTATGCGGCAATAGCACAGAAGCTGGAAATGAATAGTGAGTTTCCCCAACATCTGATTGTGGCTTTCGATGGATTGTATACAATGGCTTATTTCGGTGAGGACCTACGACCTTATTGGAATAAGGACGGAGATAAAACGATAGAAGGGTTATATGAAGACGCGGAGAAAGTATATAAAGAAACAATGGCAAGGTGCTATGCTTTTGACAGGCAATTGATGGAAAATGCTTGCCGTGTCGGTGGTAAAGAGTACGCAGAACTGTGTGCTTCGGCATATCGTCAGGCCGTTTCGTCTTTCCAGATGTCTAAGAATTCGAGTGATGAGTTGCTCTATTTTACTACGTTGGTGGGGTCGCTGGATATTTATTATGCTGTTTCACCGCTATTTCTTTGTTACAATCCCGATCTGCTGAAAGCAATGTTGAATCCTTTCTTCTATTATAGTGAGAGTGGTAAATGGAATAAGCCTTTCCCTGCTCATGATTTGGGCGGTTATCCGTTTGTAAACGGACAAGCGAAAGGGGGAGATTTGCCGGTTGAACATGCCGGAAATATGCTGATTATGGTGGCTGCTATGGCTAAAGCGGAAAAAGATGCATCTTACGCAAAGGCTCATTGGGAGACTCTCTCCAAATGGGCGGGTTATTTGATGGAGAACGGGGTTGATACCGGTAAACAGGTTGATACTGACAGCTTTGCCGGCCACTATTCTCATAATGCTAATTTGTCTGCCAAAGGAATTCTTGGTATTGCATCGTATGCTCTTCTGGCAAAAATGCTAGGTAAACAGGAAGATGCTGAAAAATATTTGGCAGCAGCAAAAAGAATGGCCGAGGAATGGGAGAAGCAGGCTTCTGACGGGGACCATTATCGTTTGGCTTTTGACCAGACGGATAGCTGGGGGCAAAAATATAACTTGATTTGGGATAAACTTCTTGACCTTCATGTTTTCCCGGATAGAGTAGTAGAATTGGAAACTGCTTTTTATAGGACTAAATTGAATACTTATGGTTGTCCGTTGCATAGTAAAACTGATTATGCGAAAGCTGATTGGACTGTATGGACGGCTGCATTGCAAAATGACCGACTCATGTTTCGTGAGTTTATTCTTCCGCTTTACAATTATATGAATGAAAACAAATGGCGTGTACCAATGGCAGACACTTATAATGTTGTGAATCAGAAAACAAGAGTCACATCGTGGGGAAGACCGGTAACGGGTGCCTATTTCATAAAATTATTAGAGGCGGTTTTGGATGAAAAAGGTAATAATATCGTTTCAAAAGATGAAATGAATTGTTCAAAGTAGTCCTGATAAAATAGATGCTTGAATGTTATAATTATAGATGAATAGGGGATATTTCGTTTGTCTGTACCTTACAGAGAGCGTGAATGGTAACCTTATGGATTGTAATATACTATTGAATGATGTTGATTTAATGTATATCTTTGTATAATAATACAAGATGAAACATGGAATCAATATAAATCCCATAAATAAAATTAGATAATTATGAAAAACATTTTCCTTCCCAAAGTAATGGTGTGCATAATTGCACTGTTTACTTTAATTTTACCAGCTTCTGCACAAAATACAAATGCGACAGATGAGTACAAAGAAACGTTGAAGAAAATCATGGATTTTTCTGGTACTTCGACTACTACGGATGACTTTTTCCAGAGATTATCATCTATAATGAAATTAAATGCGCCGAAAAAGGATGAGGCTTATTGGAATGAGTTCTCTAAAAACTGGAAAGAGAAAGTAGAAAATAAGGTGTTTGAAATGTATATGCCTGTTTATGAGAAGCATTTAACATTGGAAGAATTAAAAGCTGTTGCTGCATTTTATGAATCTCCCGTGGGTAAAAAATATAAAGAGGCTTCATTGATTGTTATGCGTGAGACAATGCCGTTGTTAGTGCAGCAACTCCATACCGAGATGTCCAAAGAGGTAATGCCGGAGAAAAGTGAACGAGTAAAAAGAGGTGAACAGCGGTTGAAAGAATATGAGCAAAAGCAGAAGCGTGATAAAGAATTATATGCACAGGCCTATATGCTTCCAAGCGATAGTATAGTTATAGTTCCTGAAGAAGTGTATGAGAAAGCGTATGAGAATGGGATGTCTACAAGTCCTTCTTTATATTCGATTGAAAGGAGAAAGAATGATACTAAAGTGACATTCATTCAACCTATTTATTGGGATTGGCAATGGTTGTATTATAGTCCGGGGTTTAAGATTATCGATAAGAAAAGTGGCGATGAGTATAATGTGCGGGGATATGATGGTGGAGCTCCGATGGGTAGGCTGTTGGCTGTCAAAGGATTTAATCATAAATATATTTATATCAGTCTTTTATTCCCGAAACTGAAGAAAAGTGTGAAAGAAATAGATATTCTTGAGTTGCCGCACAAAAAAGATAAAGAACAGTTGCCTTCTAATGATGATGGAAAGTCTAAATCATATTTTAATGTAAAGGTGAAAGATTATCAGGTCGTTTCCGATAAGAAAAATAAGAAGATCTATTATTAGTTCAAATGATTATTAGAATTTGAAATGACAATAGCAGGTATTGAACATGAGTGTGAACTGTTTTTTTTGATATAAACTTATTCCGTATGAAAAATCGAATTATGATTTTATGCACGTTTTGTGCTATTGCTATATTTTCTTCTGCACAAGGAAAGTTTTCGATTAGAGGCAATGCTGGTGAGAAATGGAATAATCAGTTGTTGTATTTGTGTCTGATGGATGATGGAGAGAAAGCCAAAGAAGTCATTCTCGACAGTGCAAAAGTGAAAAAGGGAAAGTTCTCTTTTTCTGGTGTACGTCAGACACCGAATATTGCACTTATTAAGGATAGGGATGGAGAAACTTATCCGTTGATTCTCGAAAAAGGAAAGATTGTGATTAATCTTACCACGAGGACCGTAGGAGGTACACCGCTGAACGATACTTTGGATGTGGCTTGGAAAGGAATGCAGTCGGTGATAAATAATAACAAAAAAATAGTGGAAAGTAATATTTCACTTGTTATGAGTCAGAAATCCGGAGAGAGTTTTAGAGAAGCACTGAAACGGGATACTGCATTTGCTGCAATATGGCGGAGAAATGTGGAGATAGATTTGGCACAGAGGGATTCGATTCGCGCTTTTGTAGAAAAACACCAAAACAGTTTGGTGGGAGTATTTCTGTTATCTTTAGAAGAGGTGTCTATGTATTACAGTTTTTTAGAAGATATGATGAGCGAGGCTTCTCCTGTGTTTTCGCAGCATGTATTGGTGAAAGATAAATTAGAAAAAATGAGGCAAATGGCCCGGCGTTTTGAGGCCGAACGTGAAAAGAAAATGACTCCGGAGGAGCGTGAAGAACAAAAGAAACGGCAGGCAATGGACGCTAAGATAAAAATTGGCGAACGTTTTCCGAACGCTAAGGTGAAAGACAATGCTGGAGAGATAAAACAGTTGTCCGACTATGTAGGTAAGGGGAAGTATGTGTTAATAGACTTTTGGGCTTCATGGTGCGGTCCGTGCCGGAATGAAATGCCCAATGTGAAAGCTGCTTATGAGAAATATGCTTCTAAGGGATTTGAGGTGATTAGTATCTCTATAGATAAGAAACAGAAAGCTTGGAGGACTGCTATTGAAGAACTCGGAATGAACTGGACACAAGTATTGAATGTGGATGCTGCTGATGTATATGGTATTTATGCAATACCCAAAACTTTTCTTGTAGATCCGGGGGGCATTGTTGTTGCAAAAGATTTAAGAAGTAAGAAGCTGGAAAAGACATTGTTTAATCTGTTGGAATGATTGTTGTATTATAGTATCGTGATTTGCTAATCTGGATGAATTTGTTCGTATTGGTGGACAATTCATACCTGCCGTGACTGTTATATCGGATTTCTTACAGCAAGTATGAATAGCTATGGCTTAAATCAGAAGCCCGTCCAATAGCTCTAAATAAAGTCCGATAGCTTCTTCTATCTCTTTCAGCATAATATATTCCTCTGCCGTGTGTGAACGTGACGAGCGTCCCGGACCAATTTTTACCGATGGGAAGGACATTAAGGCTTGGTCGGACAATGTTGGAGAACCAAAAGGAACGCGTCCTAACTTCATAGCTTTCTGTACAAATGGGTGTTTCTCGTCAATTCGTGAAGAATTGAGACGGAATGAACGAGCTTGGGCTTCACAGGAAATATGCTTTTTGATTTCAGCAAACAATTCTTCATTCGTGTAAAGTTCGTTACTCCGGACATCAACGATGAAAGTACATTTGTCGGGAATCACATTGTGTTGTGTACCGGCATTGATAACAGTAACACTCATCTTCACGGGACCCAACAAGGGTGATTCTTTCTCAAAACGATAGTCACGGAACCAAGCTATGTCGTCTAATACCTTGTAAATTGCATTGTCTCCTTCATTACGCGCTGCGTGTCCTGCTTTACCTGTTGCGGTAACATCTAGTACCATTAATCCCTTCTCGGCAATGGCGGGTTGCATCTCTGTAGGTTCACCTACTATGGCGAACGAAACAGGAGGGAGCCCCTGTAATACACTCTCAATGCCATCCTTGCCTGAAACTTCTTCTTCACAAGAGGCCAGATAAATCAGATTATACTTCTGCGAAGTACGACATAGTTGCAGGAACACCTGTAATAACGAAACAACGCTGGCACCGGCATCGTTACTTCCTAATCCATATAACTTACCGTTTTCTTCACGTGGAGTGAACGGATCTTTCCGCCAACCGTTAACCGGTTTCACTGTGTCTATGTGGGAGTTAAGTAAAATAGTCGGCTTCTTCAGATCAAACATCGGACTAAAGCACCACACATTATTTCCTTTACGTCCCGTCTGCATACCTGCCATTTCGATATAGTTTTGCAGGAAATCCGCAGCTTGGGTTTCTTCCCGGCTGATTGAAGGAATACTAATCAGTGATTTAAGCAGGCTTACAGCCTCTGTTGTCATATACGGAATATCATATTTCATAGTGCAAATCTTTTATCTATACCTTAATATTTGCACAAAGATAGTCGTTTTGAGCAATAGTTTCAAATAAAACTAATACCTTTGTACCATATTTACTAATACAAAGAGTATGACTTATCATCATTTATCTGTCCTGGTCCATCGTCAGGCCGAAAAATATGGCGACAAGGTAGCCTTAAAATACCGTGACTATGAGACAGCTCAATGGATTCCTATTTCATGGAAGCAGTTCTCCGGATCAGTACGGCAAGCAGCTAATGCTTTCGTGGCATTGGGAGTGGAAGAACAAGAGAATATCGGTATATTTTCACAGAATAAACCTGAATGGTTCTATGTCGACTTTGGCGCGTTTGCCAATCGGGCTGTTACTATTCCGTTTTATGCAACGAGTTCACCTGCGCAGGCGCAATATATCATTAATGATGCGCAGATTCGTTTCCTTTTTGTAGGCGAGCAATACCAGTATGATGCTGCTTTCAGCATCTTTGGTTTCTGCACCTCTCTGCAACAACTGATTATTTTTGACCGTTCGGTAGTGAAAGATCCCCGCGACGTATCGTCTATCTATTTTGATGAGTTTATGGCGATGGGAGAGGGATTACCTCACAATGATACGGTAGAAGAGCGTACCGAACGGGCTTCATACGATGACTTGGCAAACATTCTCTATACATCCGGCACAACGGGTGAACCGAAGGGCGTCATGCTTCATCATTCCTGTTATCTGGAACAGTTTCATACACACGATGACCGTTTGACGACCATGTCGGATAAGGATGTATCTATGAACTTCCTCCCCTTGACACACGTGTTTGAGAAAGCATGGTGTTATCTCTGTATTCATAAAGGAGTGCAGATTTGTATCAATCTCCGTCCGGCGGATATTCAGACAACGATTAAGGAAATTCGTCCGACACTGATGTGTAGTGTTCCCCGTTTCTGGGAGAAAGTATATGCAGGTGTACAGGAGAAAATTAACGAAACAACAGGGTTGAAGAAAGCACTGATGCTGGATGCTATCCGGGTAGGTAGAATCCATAATCTGGATTATCTGCGTTTGGGTAAGACTCCTCCGGTGATGAATCAACTGAAATATAAATTCTACGAAAAGACAATCTACTCTCTACTGAAAAAAACAATCGGTATTGAGAACGGTAACTTTTTCCCGACTGCCGGTGCTGCCGTCCCCGATGAAATCAATGAATTTGTCCATTCGGTAGGAATCAATATGGTGGTAGGATATGGCTTGACGGAATCGACGGCCACTGTATCTTGTACATTGCCGGTTGGCTATGATATCGGTTCAGTAGGTGTTGTACTTCCGGGAATTGAAGTGAAAATCGGTGAAGACAATGAAATTCTTCTTCGGGGCAAGACGATTACCAAAGGTTATTATAAGAAAGCAGAAGCTACGGCTGCTGCCATTGAACCCGATGGCTGGTTCCATACAGGTGATGCCGGTTACTTTAAAAATGGCCAGCTTTTCCTGACGGAACGCATTAAAGACCTATTCAAAACATCGAACGGCAAATATGTTGCTCCGCAAGCTTTGGAAACGAAATTGGTTATTGACCGTTATATTGACCAGATTGCCATTATTGCCGATCAGCGTAAGTTTGTTTCCGCTCTGATTGTTCCTGTATATGGGTTTGTGAAAGAGTATGCGGAAGAAAAAGGCATTAAATACAAAGATATGGAGGAACTGTTGAAACATCCGAAGATTGTAGGATTGTTCCGTGCACGGATTGATACACTCCAACAGCAGTTTGCACACTATGAGCAAATCAAACGTTTCACTCTGCTTCCCGAACCGTTCAGTATGGAACGTGGAGAACTGACTAATACGTTGAAATTGAAACGGTCGGTAGTTGCCAAGAATTATAGTGAGCAGATTGAAAAGATGTACGAAGAAAATGAGAAATAAGCGATGGACGGTGAACGTTAAATATGAAACGGTAAACCGTAAACGATAAGTTGCAAACAATAAAACGGTGAACAAAATCTGTGCAATTGGCAGAGTTGTTCACCGTTTATTATTTATAAGTACATCTCCCTAATTAGTTTGTATTGTTTTCATTTTTACAAATTCCTTATAAAGAAAAACTTCTTGATTTTGATAGTATAAACTTATTTAGAAGACATACTTAGTTTATTCGTTCCTTTTTAGTATCCGAAAATCTGCTCCTGTGTCAATTCTTCAATAAGACCTACAGCTTTCAGCTTATCCAGTTCCAAATCCTTCTTATCTCCCAGAATGTAATAAACATACGTGCGTCCTTTTACCCATTGCTTTTGGAAATCGGCAATGTCTTTCAGCGTCATGTTCTGTATATCATTGTAGAGCTTGATACGCGGGTCTACGTTTTGGCCTAGGTCCTGTGCATTGATATAACTCCAGATGATGTCACCTTTGATGATACGTTCGGTACGCAGGCGGTTCGTTAATCCGTCTTTAGCCAGTTTGAATGCAGCCTCCGATTCCGGCATATTCTCATTCAGTCCGGAGAGTACGACATACGTACGTTCGTTGCCCGGAGATACGTAGAAAGTACAAGCCAAGCGATAGAATTCACTTTTCAGTTTCTCCGGTGTCATGTCCGAAGTACCCAGATATTATATCAGGAAGAGTGACAAGCAAGAAAGTTTCAATAGTTTGTTCATAATATGACAACATTTTAATAACAAAAACAAAGGTAGCAGATTTTTGCTTATCTTTGTCCCCCGATATCTGAATTTTGTAAATAATAAAATTGTAAATCAAATGATTACTATTGAACAACTTAAAGACGTGAAAGAGCGCACTGATGCGCTGAGGAGGTATCTTTGACATCGACGGGAAGAAAATTCAAGTCGAAGAAGAGCAATTAAGAACACAAGCTCCGGGATTTTGGGATGACCAGAAGAAGGCCGAAGCTCAAATGAAATTGGTGAAAGACCTGCAAAAGTGGATTGAAGGCTACAACGAACTCAAGACATTGGCAGATGAACTTGAACTGGCATTTGATTTCTATAAAGAAGAACTGGTGACCGAGGAAGATGTGGACGCTGCTTACGCCAAAGCTAGTGAAGCGGTAGAGGCACTCGAACTCAAAAATATGCTTCGTGACGAAGCCGACCAGATGGATTGTGTGTTGAAAATCAATTCAGGTGCCGGTGGTACGGAAAGTCAGGACTGGGCTTCTATGCTGATGCGTATGTATCTGCGTTATGCCGAGACCAACGGTTATAAAGCTACCATTGCCAACCTTCAGGAAGGTGACGAAGCCGGAATCAAAACCTGTACTATCAATATTGAAGGTGATTTTGCATACGGTTATTTGAAGGGAGAGAACGGTGTGCACCGCCTGGTTCGTGTTTCTCCGTACAATGCGCAAGGTAAACGTATGACTTCCTTTGCTTCTGTATTCGTTACTCCGCTGGTGGATGACAGTATCGAGGTAAATATTTTGCCTGCCAACATCTCTTGGGATACATTCCGAAGCGGTGGTGCCGGTGGACAGAATGTAAATAAGGTAGAATCCGGTGTCCGTTTGCGTTATCAGTATAAAGATCCTTATACCGGTGAGGAAGAAGAAATTCTGATTGAAAATACCGAAACCCGTGACCAGCCGAAGAACCGTGAGAATGCAATGCGTCAACTACGTTCCATCTTGTATGATAAGGAATTGCAGCATCGTATGGCAGAACAGGCGAAAGTGGAAGCCGGTAAGAAGAAGATCGAGTGGGGTTCCCAGATCCGTAGCTACGTATTTGATGACCGTCGCGTGAAAGATCATCGTACCAACTATCAGACTTCGGATGTGAACGGTGTGATGGATGGCAAAATAGATGGCTTTATCAAAGCTTATCTGATGGAGTTTTCTTCACAAGAATCATAAAAAATAAAATTAGCAAGAATTATTTTTGGAAAGTTAATAGATTTGTACTTACTTTGTTAGCGTTGAACTTTAAAGCTAACTATTATGGGTAAGGTGAAGAAAAAAGTAGCAATTAGTAAGAAAGAAGAAGAACAAGCCCAGAAGGTTGTCAAAATAGTGTTCGTCTCATTAATTATTTTGGCATTGATTATGCTGATCGCATTTTCCTTTTTCGGCTGATAAGTTCGCCACAAATTATACGGTTAACCCAGATTGTTTGGTTATTGATAGGATGAATATCAAATCCGATCTGTGTTAATCTGCGTAATTTGTGGCGAACTCTTTGTTTTGTAATGCATTTGTGTTCTCTGTAATATAAATGTAACTTTTCTGTCATTTTCCCGTAGTTAATTTGTCATCTCCGTGTATCCTCACAGTTGTACTTTTGCCGTGAATTTAGTAGCAGACAACTGAAATGAGTAGAATCAGAACAACCGTCGTTATGCTTTTGCTGGCGACAATGGCCTTTGGACAGGCAAAAGAAGATGCAGGGGATGGTAAGATGCTGGATAAACAGACCATGGAGTTTAAGGATTATCTGCCGGAGATTCACGGAACAATCCGGGGAAAGTACGAATACCAGACAGAAACAAGTGAAAGCCGTTTTGAAGTACGTAATGCACGCTTCAGTGTTTCGGGAAATGTGCATCCGATAGTTGCTTATAAAGCGGAAATCGACCTTTCCGATGAAGGCTCTATCAAGATGCTTGATGCGTATGCACGTGTTTTTCCGGTGAAAGACCTGAATTTTACGATCGGTCAGATGCGCGTTCCTTTCACGATAGATGCTCACCGCTCACCACATCAGCAGTATTTTGCCAACCGTTCATTCATTGCCAAGCAAGTAGGAAATGTGCGTGATGTCGGTTTGACGGCTGGTTATACGAATAAAGACGGTTTCCCATTTATTCTTGAAGGGGGATTGTTTAACGGCTCCGGTCTGACAAATCAGAAAGAATGGCATAAAACGCTGAATTACTCCATAAAAGCGCAGTTACTGCCTAATAAGAACTGGAATCTGACACTTAGCACCCAAATGATAAAACCGGAAAATGTGCGGATTAATATGTACGATGCCGGTGTCTATTATCAGAATGACCGTTTTCATATTGAGGCGGAATATTTATATAAAATGTACGGTCACGAAGCATTTAAAGATGTTCATGCGGTGAATAGTTTTATTAATTACGATTTACCATTAAAGAAAGTATTCAATAAAATCTCCTTCCTGGCTCGCTATGATATGATGACCGATCATAGTGATGGTAAGATGGATGAAACGACAAAAGCTTTGATTATAAATGATTATGCCCGACATCGTGTGACAGGCGGAATCACATTAAGTCTTTCCAAAGCTTTCATTGCCGACCTCCGACTGAACTTCGAGAAATATTTCTATAAGAACTCCGGCGTTCCAAAAGAATCGGAACGGGACAAAATCGTGATTGAGTTCATGACGAGATTCTGAAATAAATAGAGACTTGAAAATTGAGAATTAAGAATTGTAGTTTTCTGATACATGATGTGAGGTATCAAACTATCATTTTTTAATTCTCAATTTTTAATTTATCTTTGTGCCATGGCACAGGAAATAGAACGTAAATTTTTAGTTATCGGTGAATTCAAGTCTTCGGCTTTTGCGCAGAGTCATATTGTGCAGGGGTATATCAGTAGTGCTCGCGGGCGTACTGTCCGGGTTCGTATTCGGGATGAAAAAGGTTATCTGACAATAAAGGGAGCTTCTAATGCTTCCGGTACCAGTCGTTATGAATGGGAAAAGGAGCTGGCCTTATCAGAAGCAGAAGAATTGATGAGGCTTTGCGAACCGGGGATTATTGACAAGACCCGTTATTTGGTACGTAGTGGCAAACATGTATTTGAAGTCGACGAGTTTTATGGTGAGAATGAAGGACTTATTGTGGCAGAAGTAGAGTTGGAATCGGAAGATGAGGCTTTTGTAAAACCCGACTTTATCGGTGAGGAGGTAACGGGCGACATACGCTACTATAACTCACAGCTAATGAAAAAACCGTATAAAACGTGGTGAGCGTTAACAAATAAACCGTATATTTGTTCTTATATAAAAAAGAGAGCAGTATATGGATATGGAACAGTTGTACAGTTATGTGCCGCGTGAATTGGTTACTTTTGTTTTAGTAACCTTGTTTTCTTTATTAATTGGACTTTCGCAACGTCGAATCAGTCTGAAGCGTGAGGGGGAAACTACTCTTTTCGGAACCGACCGCACCTTTACCTTTATTGGTATACTGGGTTACTTGCTTTATATCTTAGACCCTACGGATATGCGTCTGTTTATGGGAGGTGGAGCGGTATTGGGATTGCTGTTGGGATTAAACTATTATGTAAAGCAATCACAATTTCATGTTTTTGGTGTAACTACCATCATTATTGCCCTGATTACTTATTGTATGGCTCCTATCGTAGCTACCCAACCTTCCTGGTTTTATGTCATGGTAGTTGTGACTGTGCTCCTGCTGACTGAACTCAAACATACTTTTACAGAGTTTGCTCAACGGATGAAGAATGATGAAATGATTACGTTAGCCAAGTTCTTGGCTATCAGCGGTATCATATTACCGATGCTTCCGCATAAGAATCTGATTCCGGATATTAATCTTACTCCTTATTCTATCTGGTTGGCAACGGTAGTAGTATCCGGCATTTCCTATCTCTCTTACCTATTAAAGAGATATGTATTCCATGAATCCGGAACGTTAGTTTCTGGTATTATTGGTGGATTATACAGCAGTACGGCTACGATCTCGGTACTTGCCCGTAAAAGCCGGAAAGCCTCTGAACAGGAAGCGACTGATTATGTTGCTGCCATGCTGTTGGCTGTCAGCATGATGTTTCTACGATTTATGATACTGATACTTATTTTCAGTAGAGAAATCTTCCTGTCTATTTATCCGTATCTGTTGACTATGGCGGTGGTGGCGGCTATTGTTGCCTGGTTTATCCATTCCCGACAAAAACGACCGGAAGACCAGCCTGCTGAAACAGAAGAAGATGATAGTAGCAACCCGTTGGAATTTAAAGTTGCTTTGATTTTTGCCGTACTCTTTGTGATATTTACTTTCTTAACTCACTATACGTTAGTGTATGCGGGCACAGGCGGATTAAATCTCTTGTCTTTTGTTTCCGGTTTTAGTGATATAACTCCTTTCATCTTAAACTTGTTGCAAAATACAGGTAGTGTGGCTGCATTGATAATTACTGCTTGTAGTATGCAGGCTATCATTAGTAATATAATGGTAAATATGTTCTATGCTCTATTCTTTGCAGGAAAGGGGAGTAAACTTCGTCCTTGGATTTTGGGAGGATTCGGTGTGGTAATTACTTGTAATCTCGTTTTGTTGCTGTTCTTTTATATTTAAGAAAAGCGAGCAATTGATCGTTTTTCATTAATCCAATTCAAGTAATTTACTATTTTGTCGAATATAATCGATAAAATAGAGGTGTTTTTATCGACTATACTCGATAAAGTGAAATGGATAAAAAATGAAGAGTAAATTTCATTAAAAAGGAAACTTACTCTTCATTTAAATTCAAAGTGAGATATTTGTTGAATATCTTTAAGTAGTGGTATGACTTGTTACCATTTCCAGTTGTCTTTACTCTTTTCTACCTCTTTTTCTATGTCTGAAGGAAGATTAGGGAAAAAATCAATATCCGTATTAGCTTCTAACTCGTCTATAGTAACCTCATATTTAGAAAAGGGTTCTTTACTATTATAAGATTTATGCTCAAACCAATACCCTATGGCAGAATATTTTCCATCTTTAAGGGATAACAGTGCCATAAAGTAGTATTTGGGAACGGCTATATTATGAGAGCCATCAGATATATATTTTAGTATCTGGTCATCCCTAATTGTTCCCCCTTTTACTACATATAATGTATCTTTTGAATTAGTAATGCTATAGCCTTTACTTTGAACTTGTCTTTCTAAATTTAGCCAAATACCTCCGTTGAATCCATCTTGAATTTGTGGACTCATATTTGACATGTAGAATGTTTTTTTGTTGGCTGCTACTGAATATTGTCTGTCTTCGGAAGCTATTAAATGTCCTCTACTGTAGTTAGAACCAGAAAAAGCTTTTTCTCCAAGTCTGTATGCTGGAGGTAATGAAAGATCTTCTGTAAAGTTCTCATTTCTTCCTGCATCTTGGTCAGAAGTGGCGGTGCTAAAAGTGCATGCGACCCAACGAGAATGCATTTTGTTACAATCATACTCATAGCTATAAGTAATAATCTCTTTGTTATTCTCTTTAGTAGTGTGTGTGATGAACTTATACATATCTCCAGAACGCAAAGCTGGAATTTCAATCCTCCCTGCATATCCTGAAGGCTTTTCCGGGTCTGGATCTGGATCAGGATTAGAACCATTGCCTGCTAATTGTTTGAGTGTAAACTCTGCTTTTTCTTTCCCTGCTATGATTGTAATAATGACACTTCGTTCAGCTCCGGTATTTGCTTTCATATATCCACTGATAGAGCCATTTCCATTGCCGGATGTTCTACTCAATGTACACCAAGTCTCACTACTTGAAGCCTGCCATGTGCCATCAGCTTTTACACGAATGATAAATCCGCCTCCATTTGCATTGATTTGCGTTTGGTCAATAGAGGCAATTCCTTGATTGGTATTGCCCGGATTGTCCGGAAGTTCTGGAGAATCCTGTTCACTACATGAGATTACAGTGCTACAAGTTATGAACAGGATGAATAGTTTAAATAATGCTTTTGTCATTTCACTTCTTTAATTAGATAAATAATAGTAGGCAAGTGATCGCTATACCCATTTAGCCATACACCACCTGCTTGCGTCCGTTTAGGATAACCTTTGTATTTCCCTTCTTTTTGGAACATAAAATCACGGCGGAAGATTTCATGTTTATAGAATTTCAGTGTACTGCGATCAGTGCCCAATAAATTCCCGGTGAATACGATTTGATCGAACAAATTCCATTTGCCTTTGTACATCAGAGTTCCGTATCCTTTTTTCAAAGTATCCCACCAAGGATTGTACAAATCTGTAGGTCCTACATCAGCAGGCTTACGTTTAGCTCCAAGTGCTACGGCCATACTTTTATCCATCGGGTCGTCATTCATATCCCCCATGATAACAATTTTGGCTGCGGAGTCTTCCCTTAACAGTGAGTCTTTGATCGCTCTAACCTGCTCCCCTGCGCGTTCACGCGCCGGAGAAGCAGCTGCTCTCGAAGGCCAGTGATTGACGATAAAGTGCATTTTCTCACCTGCGATATTACCGCTGGCAATCAGGAAACCACGTGTCTTATGCACCGTATCATTGATATATACATAAGGTACGAGTTTACTATTTGTCAGTTCAAACAATTTGGGATTATAGAAGAAAGCACAGTCCACACCACGTTGGTCTGCTCCTTCGTAGTGAACATATTGGTACCCTCTGTCCGCTAAAGCAGGTTGTTTCAGTATGTCCTCCAATACTCTGTAATTTTCGATTTCAGAAACGCCGATAATGGCGGGACCCATTGGTAACTTGTCGGTACTTAACATACTTAATATTTCCGACATGTTTTTCAGCTTAGCCTTATACTTCATCGTATTCCACTGATTAGTACCGTTAGGAAGATACTCGTAGTCATTCTTACCTTCATCATGAATGGTGTCAAACAAATTCTCCATATTGTAGAACGCTACACTGTAGAGGGCAAATTTCTTTTCTTGTCCGTAGGCCATGAGGACAAAAAGAGCGAGTACACCTAAAGTCATTAAGCTTTTTTTCATCTTTAAAATTGATTTTAAAAGTGGGTAATTTGTCATTTGTATGACAAATATCTAAAAAGAAAACGGAAAAACCACCCTTGCTAGTTACTTTTTTTGCAAAAAACATTGTTATATATAAAATTCTTTGTTATTTTGCGTAACAACATATTTCTTTTATGTTGCAAAATGAAAGACCAATTAACATTAATATAAATTAAATTATGAAACAACGACTAGGGTTAGCGATCGTGCTATTTTGCTTAATGCCAGCACTTTTTGCGCAGCAAAAGGCAAAGCAAAACGCCCGTGAGGACAATGCTTCTTTCATGTTTACAGAATCACAATTGAATGAGGATGATGATGCAGCACAGAGCACATCTGCATTGGTCACTTCTAACAATGATGTTTATCTGTCAAATGTAGGTTATCTGTTTAGCCCAATGAGATTTCGTGTAAGGGGATATGATTCCCAGTACAGTGACATGTATATCAATGGGGTACAGTTTAATGATGCAGAAACAGGACGTTTCAGCTACGGATTAATAGGAGGATTGAACGATGCTACCCGTAATAAGGAAGGGATCGGTCCTTTTGAATTTAACAACTTTACTTTTGGCGCGATAGGAGGTGCCACCAATATCAATTTACGTGCCAGCCAATATGCGGCCGGCTCAAAACTAACACTGTCAGGTAGTAACCGCAACTACATTTTGCGTGGAATGTATACTTATTCTACAGGTCTGATGAACAATGGTTGGGCATTTACCGGATCATTGGGTTATCGCTGGGGTAATGAGGGAAATATTGAAGGAATCAAATATAATTCTTTTTCTTACTTTCTCGGTGCGGAGAAAGTATTCAACGAACGCCATAGTCTCTCTTTGGCAACTTGGGGAACACCGACAGAGAGAGGACAGCAAATGGCGGCAACCGAAGAAGCTTATTATTTAGCGAACAGTCATTATTATAATCCGAACTGGGGATATCAGAATGGAGAAAAACGAAATGCACGTATTGTACGTCAGTTCGAACCATCGGCTATTGCTTCATGGAATTTCACCATTGATGATAATAAGAAGTTAGTGACAAGTGCCGGATTCAAATATTCCAACTATGGGAAAAGTGCTCTAGGCTGGAATGGTAATGCGGCCGATCCACGCCCGGATTATTATAAAAAGTTGCCTAGCTCAATCTTTGATGTATGGGAATCTGTTCCTACTGCCGATGAATTGCAGCAGTTTAATGAAGTTACAGATAATTGGAAAAATAATAAAGCTTATCGTCAGTTAGATTGGGATGCTCTTTATTTTGCCAATAAACAGGCGAATGCATTAGGTAAAGAGACACTTTATTATGTAGAAGAACGTCATGATGATCAGTTGGCTTTCAACCTTAGTTCGGTATTCAATCATCAATGGAATGAACACAACAGCTACATTGCGGGAGTTGCCGTGAATACAACCAAAGGTATGCATTATAAAAAAATGAAGGATTTGCTGGGCGGACAGCTTTATACTGACGTCGACAAATTTGCAGTGCGCGATCATGGAGCTAGTTCCAGTATGGTGCAAAATGATCTTGATAATCCTAACCGCCGTATTGGTGAAGGTGATAAATTTGGTTATGATTATAACATCTATGTGAATAAGCAGAGTGCATGGGTGCGTTATCAGGGTAACAATGGCGGGTCATTAAACTATTTTGCTTCCGGTAAGATAGGATCTACACAGATGTTCCGCGATGGATTGATGAGAAACGGACGTGCTCCGTTGAAATCACTTGGTAGCAGCGGTACGGCTAAATTCCTTGAAGGAGGTATAAAAGCCGGTTTGAATTGGGCTATCAATGGTAACCATTCTTTCACGTTGAATGCCGGATATGAAGAACGTGCACCGTTGGCCTATAACTCTTTTATTGCTCCACGTATTAAGAATGACTTTGTGAGAGACTTGAAAACAGAGCGTATCATTGGTGGTGATTTGACTTATAACTTCAACACTCCATGGGTGATGGGACGTTTGACTGGTTATTACACTCGCTTCCAGAATCAGGTAGAAATGGATGCTTTTTATAATGATAGCGAAGCACGTTTCACTTATCTTTCTATGAATGGCATTGAAAAGGAACATTGGGGAATAGAAGCAGCGGCTACCTTTAAGTTGACAAGTGAACTTTCATTGACGGCTATCGGTACTTGGAGTGAAGCTAAATACACCAATAATCCGGATGCTGTATTGACATATGAAAGTGAGAATGAGTCAAACCTCGATCGTGTTTATGCTAAAGGTATGCGTGCTAATGGTACTCCGCTTTCTGCTTATAGCCTTGCTTTGGATTATAACGTAAAAGGTTGGTTCTTCAATTTGACCGGAAACTATTATGATCGTGTATATATCGATTTCTCAAGCTATCGTCGTCTTGGCAGCGTATTGGATAAAAATGGTGCCGGCGTAGATGCTAATGGAAATCCGGTTCTCCATGTACCAGGTCAGGAGAAACTGGATGGTGGATTTATGTTGGATGCTTCCATCGGAAAATACATTCGTTTACGTAATGGAAAGAGCATTAGCCTTAATTTGAGTTTGACTAATATCTTGAACAATACAGATTTGCGTACAGGCGGTTTCGAACAAAACCGTGATGATAATTACAAAGACGGTGACGCACGTGTTTACAAGTTTTCTAAGAACTCTAAGTATTTCTACGCATTCCCGTTCAACGCTTTCTTGAACATTGGTTATAGATTTTAAGAATGTGTAGTTATCAATCCAAAACAATAAGAAAGGAAGAAACAATTATGAAGAAATTACTATCTATATTATGTACCGGATTGCTGCTATGTGGCGCAGGTCTCACTTCCTGTGAGAACTATGATGATCCGGTGACGGGAAATGCTTATGGCAATAATTCAATCCCGGAAGGACGCACCATTTCAATAGCTGCGCTGAAAGAGAAATACAATGATTTCATCGATACGAGTACTGATACGTATACTACTATTGAGGATGAAACACGTATTGAAGGTGTAATAATTGGAGATGATGAAAGTGGGAACATCTACAAACAGCTTGTCGTTGGTGATGAAACAGGTGCTATTATTGTAGGAGTTAATAATTCCGGATTATATGCCTTTTGTCCGGTAGGTCAAAAAGTCGTAATTGACTGTAAGGGATTGCAAATCGGTAGTTACCGTAAGCTTGCACAAATCGGTTCAATTTATGAAGGTAAAGTGGGACGTATGCCCGAATATGTATGGAAACAGCATGTACGTTTGATTAATGAACCGAAGTTGTTTTATGATGAATTAAGACCTTTAGAAATCTCTACGGCTGCAGAATTGACCGCTGTGGATATGAAGCAGGCGCCATTGCTTGTTACATTAAAAAATGTAAGTTTTCCGGATGCAAATGGTACTACAACTTATGCAGCAGAGGAAGATGTAGCCAATCCAAATCTTTCTTTTGTAGAACGCAATATCAACTATGCTGATGGTACTAAGTCTGCGGCTGTGGCACATACCAGTATCTATGCTAACTTCTCAAAAGATGTTCTTCCGCAAGGTACTTTAAATGTGACAGGTATACTGACCCGATATAACAATGCTTGGCAATTGATTATTCGTACTGGCAGTGATGTAAAACGCAATAAATAATTCAAATAACAATATACAATTATGAAAAAGATTCTAAATGCTTTATTCTTGACACTGCTTGCAGTGTTCACATTTAGTTCATGTAGTGATGTACCGGCTCCTTATGATATATTGGGAGAGGGTGATGTTCCGGGGCTGACGGGTGATGGTTCTAAAGATAATCCATATACTGTATCAGATTTAAAGGCTAAGGCCGATGGTACTACTGTAGCTTGGGTACAAGCATATATTGTAGCAGGTATTAAGTCTTCTACCGATATGTCCATAAGTTCTGAAAATGATGTTGTTTTTGGAACACAACCCACAGGTGTGAAAGCTACTGCATTTCTGATTGCAGATGACCGTGGAGAAAGCGATTATAAGAATTGTTCAGCGGTTAATTTAAGTGGTAAAACTGCTGGCTGCTCTGAAGTTAAGGCAGCTTTAAATTTGGTTGATAATGCAACAACTCCTCTTCCTCGTTTAGTGACTTTGAAAGGAACCTTAGTGAAAAATACATGGGGATTACCGGGATTGAAAGAAGTTACAACTGCGATATTGGAAGATGGCACTATTATTGGTGAAGGGGGAGATGAGCCTACGCCTCCGGTTGGCGGAGTTACATTCTTTGAAGAATCATTTGCTTCAGATAAAGGTACATTTACTATTGAAGATAAAACACGTCCTACTAAAGTAAGCGAAATCTGGAAATGGGAGTCTTATACACCGGAGACTGGCGGAACTGCCAGCAAATATATGAAAGCTAGTGCTTATATCTCTGCAACAGAAAAAGAAGCATCAGAAAGCTGGTTGATATCTCCTGTTGTAAATCTGACAAAAGCGACCAAAGCTTCATTGACATTTGAACATGCTCATAAATTCTGTGGTGATCCTGCAAAAGAGTTGACTATATGGGTGAAGGAAAGTACTGCTTCTGATTGGACTCAAGCTACTATACCAACTTATGGAACTAATCAGGATTGGAAATTTGTTTCTTCTGGTAATATTGACCTTGCTAGCTATGTTGGTAAAAATATTCAATTTGCTTTCAAATATATAAGTACTACTTCTAATGTAGGTACATGGGAAGTGAAGAATGTGAAGATTGTTGGAGAAGGTGAAGGTGGTGAAACTCCTGAACCTCCTGTTGAGGGAACTGAAATATTTACAGAAAAGTTTGGTGCTAAGATTATAGGAAAAGATGAAGAAAGACCAGCTATAAGTGCTTATCAGGGTTGGGATAATTCGAATTTGACTTTTGCAGCAACGAGTGGAGATATACGTGCTATTGCTCATAAGACTCCTGAAGTTTCTTCAGATGCACCTATGGTGAATCATGCTTGGTTTCCTAAAAATAGTGAGGTGAATTTCTCAATTTCTAATATAAAAGCTTCTGGTTATAGTAAGTTCATTGTTGCTTATGAAGTAGCGTCTAATGTGTATAATGCAGGTGAAACTGCAGATTTGAGTGCTATCAAAGTTGTTTTGAATGACAAGGAAGTAGTGGCAGCAAGTAAGGTTGTGAGCGCAGCAAATAAAGAAGCTAATATTTTCTATTCTATGCAAGTGGAAGTGGAGGTTGCAGGTACTGATGCTTCTACGTTAAAGTTTGTTGCTGATGTAGCTGATAACACTGTAGGTTTCCGTCTTTATAACATTAGATTATATGGTGTGGAAGGAGGTACTGCCCCGGAACCATCAGGTGAATTATTGAAGAATGGTAGTTTTGAAGTTTGGAATGATACTAAGCCAGAAGGTTGGGGGAGAGAATCTGCAACTAATGCTACCTATAGTAAATATACAGAAAGCGCGCAAGATGGTACGATGTCGGTGTTAATATCTAATACCTCAACGAGTAATAAACGTTTAGGTAGTGATGATATAAAATTAAGTGTTGGAAATTACACACTTTCTGTATATGCAAAGAATGCTGTAGCAGGTGCTACTGCTAATATGAAAGTTGGTTATGTGCTAATAAAGGAAGACGGTACGGTGGATAGTGGCAAATATAATTATGTTAGTGGAACGACTGCAATTGCTTTAACTGATGAATGGACTAAATATGAATATTCAATTGAGTTGGAAGCAGAGCAAACTGTTTCTATTGTATTTATGAGTTCGGGTAGTAAGTCTGTTGCGGCTAAAGATATGTTGATTGATAATGCATCTTTGGTTGTAAAAAAATAATTGGTATTCCTCAAAAATAGAATCTAAAACTGGCTCAAATAATGTTTGGGTCAGTTTTAGTTCTTTTTTAATATTTGATATTGTATGAGATATAATACTTTGCTTTGGCTGGGCTTATTATGTATAAGCTTTTGCGCTTGTGATAAAGATGAAAATAACAACTCCAATAATTTCGCCACCGGCATCGTAGAACTCCCAGCCTTACGCAATGGTGCAAACGATGTGTTTGTAACACACTACACCACATTCAATGGGCAGAAAGTAACTTCTTTCAGTATGGAATACGATAAGAGTAAGAAACATTCCCGTTGGATTGCCTTTCGATTTGACAATCAAACAAAGCAACAAAATGTATCACGTAGTGATGAGCCTTTTGATGCAGATCCTGCTATCGGTTCACAATACCAACGTGTGCAAGCAGATTTTGGGAAACAAGGTTATGATAGAGGGCATCTTTGTGCTTCTGCCGACAGACTTTATTCGCGTGAGGTAAATGAACAGACTTTTTATTACACTAATATGAGTCCTCAACGAAATAAATTTAATACAGGTATTTGGTTGACTTTGGAGGGACAGGTGCAATCATGGGGACGTAGCTGCACATCTTCAGATACCTTATATGTGGTAAAAGGAGGAACGATTGATAAGGAAGATCAGATCAGAGGATATATTAGTAACGACCGTAGCAAGCCCATTCCTAGATATTATTATATGGCTTTGTTGTTTAAAAAAGGAGATTCATTCAAAGCGATCGCTTTTTGGATGGAGCATACCGACTCTCCGAAATCAACAAAGTTAGTTGACTATGCATTATCAATAGACGAACTGGAGGAAAAGACAGGAATCGATTTCTTCCCGAGTCTGAATGATAATTTAGAAAATGCGCTTGAGGCTACGTATTCAACAAAAGCGTGGCCGGGATTGGAATAAGATCACCACGTTAATAATAACAGACTCTTTGTCAAGGCGGGGTATACTTCAGGATTCTACTACCCATTTTTCGATATTACGGGTTTTCTCACTGAAGTTAATCCCTATCTTGAATAGTTTCCGTCCATCCGCTTCGAAAGGTAGCGCATAGCGTTTGTCATTAATTTGCTGCAAAGCCTCTTCTGCTGTTCCGTTTAGCTTGAATTCCATTATATAAATGAACTTCTCTGTCTGTAGCACGAGATCTATACGCCCGTCATTAGTGTGGTATTCCACCTTGGTATAGAAGCCAACCAGCTTGAAAACGATGAAAAGTACGTTCTCATAATGTAGTTCCTGCTCCCGGATTACTTCGTAAGTCGTATCGGCAAAGAAACTCTGCAGGCGGTGGAAGAAAGAATCATAATCTCCCGTTTCTACTTCACGGACGAATTTTTGAACTTCAAATGGGGATTCCACCTTATTCACATTCGCGTAAAAAGGAAGCAGAAAGCGAATGAATCCTTCTTCTACTTCACGGTTGGGGAAACCTAAACGGTATATGCCAAAACGTTCGTCATATCCTTTAATGGTGAGGTATCCGCTTTGGTAAATCACTGGAATCGGGTTGGTTGATTCGGAGTCGATGCTATTCAGTACTTGTGCATCAGTTTCTTCGTGTGCCATCCGTTCCAGATCATAATGATGCTTTTTTAGTAACTTAACCAGATAGGTAGGTGTCCCCGTCTCAAACCAATAACTGCCGAATTCTTTATATTTGAAAGCGTTGAGCAGACTAAACGGATTATATATACCGATAGAATTATGTGTAAAATGATAGCCATCATAATATTCTTTTAGTTTTGTACAGAGCTTGTCATACGACAAACCTTGCGTCTCTGCAAACTCATGAAGTTCGATATCTAAGTTTTCATGAAGCTCCTGATCGCTGACACCGCAGATTTCAACATAATCTTTTCGCATTGAGATGTCATCCAAATTATTCAAGTCGCTAAACACACTGACTTTGCCAAACTTTGTAACGCCGGTCAAGAACGCAAACTTTATATAGCCATCCATTGTTTTGAGTGCCCCATAGAAAGGTTTTAAAGTGTCCCGGAATTGTTTTTGCAATTTTTCGTTGCCGATGGCTTGCAACATGGGCTTATCATATTCATCTACCAAAATAACTACGCGCTGTCCTGCCTGCTTGCAGGCGCGTTCTATGATACCGGCAAAACGCAGGGAAAATGAGCGTTCGGATGGCTCGGCACCATAGAGCTTTTCCCATGCAGTCAACGATTTTTCGAGTATATTATCCAGACTTTCCGGCGTATCATATTTTTCGATATTAAGGTCCAGATGTAGTATCGGATATTTAATCCAATCCTTTTCCAACCTTTCTACAGCCAGTCCTGTAAACAGTTCTTTTTTTCCTTGAAAATAGGCTTCAAGAGTAGAGATGAGCAGACTCTTTCCGAAGCGGCGCGGGCGGCTTAAGAAATAGTAACTACCGGTTTTTACCATTTGATACATCAATGCCGTTTTATCAATATATAAATAGCCGTCATTACGAATCTTTTCGAAATTCTGTATGCCAATGGGATAAATTTTAGTGCTCATATACTCCGGTTTTATAAATCAATTACACAAAGGTAATAAATTTCCGGGTACTTCATTGCTTTTAAAAAGAGGAAAGTATAAGTATAGTTGCTTTTAACTGAATGAAGTGTAGAAAACAGTCATACTGTATACATTAACTTCCCGTTTCCAGGCGGGGAACTGTCGTTTCCGGCATTAGAA
>OGTZ01000191.1_pt1 | contig 37630 bp, 33 predicted proteins | sample 1573651 | NCBI WGS metagenome assembly OGTZ01 (sample SAMEA2582160, study PRJEB24529) | metagenome | biome: Human gut stool | place: China | collected 2011 | reverse complement strand
GGCTCTGGTAAATCTACGTTAGTTCGTGCCGCCTTTGGCATGTTGAAACAAGCTAGTATTAGTGGTCAAATCCTTTTAAATGGTACAGATGTTTCTACCTTGAAGACTAGTGATTGGCGACAATTGCGGGGCACCAAGATTTCTATGATTTTTCAAAATCCTAGCGCTTATCTAAATCCAAATCGCACCGTAGAAAATCACTTCAAGGATTTGTTCCATGCACATGGTGAAAGCTATGATGTAAGCCGCGTTATAGATATGCTTAATCTTGTTCACTTAACCGACGGAGAGCGGATTTTGCAGTCCTATCCATTTCAATTGAGCGGTGGTATGCAACAGCGACTAGCTATAGCCTTAAGTCTCATCTTAAAGCCTAGCATCGTATTTGCCGACGAACCAACTAGTGCCTTAGATATGCTCGTGCAAGCCTCTGTATTAGACCTTATGAAAGAGGTAACACAAGCTCTTGGCGCAACAGTGATTATCGTAACCCATAATATCAAGTCGGCCGCACAAATTGCCAATAGCATTGGCGTTATGAATAAGGGACAGCTCGTTGAAGTAGGCTCCACCGAAGAGGTTATGACATGCCCAAAAGATGAGTATACTCGTATTTTGTTAGATTCTGTAATGAAAGTGGTGTAGTATGATTCAACTCGAGAATATCTGTAAACAATATACAAACCACAATCATACGGTTCGTGCTGTTGATGATGTATCTTTTTCTGTAGCGGAGAATGAACGGGTAGGTATTGCTGGTGGTAGTGGTTCTGGTAAAAGTACATTGCTTAGGATGATTGCCATGCTAGAAAAACCTACATCTGGCACCTTACGACTCTTTGGTGAGAAAATCCATTCCATTCAAAATCATACAGAAATATATCGCTCTATGCAGATGATGTTCCAAAATCCCTTGGCGGTTATTCCACCGAGGATGAACTTAGAAGCATTTATGTTGGAGCCATATATCAACTATGGTCTTATGGATGAAGCGTCTGCAAAAGAAGACATATGCAAATGGGTTCAACATATAGATCTACCGGAATCGATTGTTCAAAAGTATCCTCATGAAGTAAGTGGTGGTCAGTTGCAACGTGTTGTACTGGCCCGAATTATGTTAATGCATCCAAAGTTAGTACTTTTTGATGAACCTACATCAGCCCTTGATGCGGTGAATCAAAAGCTAGTACTAGATTTATTACAAAAACTATATCAGGAACAACCCTTCGGCTACGTATTCGTTAGCCATGACATAGGACTTTTACAAGCTGTAACAGACCGAATCATAGTTATGAAAGATGGACACATCGTTGAAATTATCGAATCAAAACGACTCAAAGAAGCGGTACATCCTTATACAAAAGCACTTGTAGAAGCAAGTGAGTAAACGAAAGCCCCTGTTTAAAACAGGGGCTTTTAATATTAAAAGCAGTTATCTACAATGTGTAGATAACCACTTAATAGTTAATATAGTATTATGCAATTTCCGCTTTCAAATCAATAATATTTTTAGCGGCCACGCAACCAGGGCAATCACAGAATTCTGCGCCTTGTGCTTTGATAGATTTAGCATGTTGTAATAGGTTAGCTGCCCCTTCTGCACCAAGGATTTGTGTAGCGAGTTCAGAGCCTGCAAAGCCAATTGTTTCATCGATAAGAGCGATATTTTGCTCTGCTACAGATACAAGTTGTTTTGTGAGTTCAGCTTGTCTAGGGGTGTCTTCTGCATCGATCCAAGATTGAGCGAATTCCTTTACGGTTTCATTGCTGGTTGGAGCATCTAATAAAGCTCGTACAAGTTGTGTTAATTGTGTATGTGTCATGATAGTCTCCTTTTATTAACTACTAACTATAGCTCTAGAATAGTGCATTTAGTATTATATGAGCACCTGTACCTTTTGTTGAGTTCATTATAGCACCTACCATAATTTTGAATAGTAGAATGATTTGCGATAGATACTATCAAATGTGATAGATTTGTGATAAATGCAGGTGAAAAAATTTGATTTAGTTTATAAATAAATGAAGACTGCTGTTTTAAAGAGCAGACCTCTTGCTTTAAATAGCCGGAGATTTAATTATACTTTTATAAAATAATTTGAACGAGGAGATTCATATAATATATATCGTGATAAGGCTCTGTTATATTAAATGAATTTATTTAACTCGGATGTCCAATTTTTAGGTAACTTCATTTTACGAGTGACTTCAGAAAAAAGACTTGAAGGCAATTCATGTTCTAATTTATTTAATTCATCTAATAGTCGACGGAGTAATTGTTTATAGTCTCTCTTAGTTAGGAATAGTCGTAGGAGTAAGGTAATATCAAAAATGCCACCTTGGAATGCTGGTGTTGAGATGCCTATATAAAAGAAACTCGTTTGAATCGGTTTTCCATTCTTATTTTTAGCATAGTAGTCATAGAGTCGATCTTCATGTGCACAAACATTACGAAATGCTTTTATACAGTTTATTGCACTAATAAAATCTTTTAAATAATTTTGATGAATGATTTTGCTTGCTGCTATATTATTGGAATTGTTTTTGAACTCATAGAGCACTGCTTTTAAAATTTCTATTTGGGTGGATTCTTTTAAATTATAAAGAAGACTACATGTTTGCCCTAGGGTTAGCTTAGTTATTAGTACCCATAATGGAAGTTCTTTATGCTCATTGAAGTAGTGGTAAAAGGGGCCTGACTTAGTGAGGGAGTCTGTATTTTTCTTAGTTACTGATGATAGTTCCGCAATCAGAGAAGTTGTTTTCTGATGGTCGGTATCTCTATAATTATTGATATTAAAATAGCTAAAAGCTTCTTTTGGATGTTCTGAGGAGAATTGATAGGCAATTTTTGATTTTATAGAATTTTCTGTCATAAGAATATACTTCATGAGAATATTTCTTAGGTTCCTATCGAATTCATATAGAGCATATATTTGTTCAAAAGTAGTTCCATTTTTATAGTAATCATCTTGTCGTTTCTTGCTTTCAACTGAATCTAAAAATATATGTTTGTAACCATTAATTAATTGGTAGTAGTTTTCCCTAATTAATATGGCCTTTGCTTTACTGCCATTAGTAATAAGAATGTTACGCTTACGGAGCATTTTTAGTTGCTGATTATGAGTTTGAAATGGTTTTGCCATAAAATTCATCCCCCAATAAAAAAAGAGGCGAAGTAATCCGCAGATTGCTTCGCCTCCGTAATGTTCCCTCAGGTTCATTACTAACTCTTTGTATAGTTACTATAACAAATATTGCAATCTGTTGTCAATGTATGTTGTAATCCCTAATTAAAGTGCTGATATCTTATTTGTATTATACTACAAACATATGTACTTTTCTAGGAAAAGGGCTGGTCTAGTGGTATTTTTGTAAACTTTAATGGTAAAATTTAAATGTTAAGTAAACTATTCTTATTTTTATATGATTAGTAGCCATTTTTAAGAAGTTTTGAATAAACGTTAGTAGCTTTTATGCTGGTATATAAGTACGGAGGTACCATGAGTTTAAGTAGTCGTGTAAATGAAAAGGCGTCCCTTATTTGGGCAATCGCAGATAAATTAACAGGCGTGTATAAGCCACACGAATATGGCGAGGTAATTTTACCACTTACAGTATTAAGACGTTTTGACTGTATTTTAGCCGACACAAAACCTGCCGTACTTGATACATATAATAAATTAAAAGATCAGAACTTAGATTTATTAGATGGTTTATTGTATGAGGTAGCTGGTCATAAATTCTATAACATCAGTAAATATACATTTAAAACATTACTTGATGATCCTGATAATATTGAAAGTAATTTCAGAGATTATATCAATGGATTTTCTGATAATGTGCAAGATATTATTAGAAAGTTCAAATTTGATAATCATATTACAACAATGGCAGATAAGCATATTTTGTATATGGTAATAAAAGAATTTACTACTGATAAGGCTAATTTGCATCCAGATCATATCAGCAATCTTGAAATGGGTTATGTATTTGAAGAGATTATCCGTCGATTTTCAGAGGCTCATAATGAAGATGCTGGGCAACATTATACTCCTCGTGAGGTAATTCGATTAATGGTTAATATTCTATTCCATGACGATAACGCTGTGCTAAGTGGGCAAAATGTAGCTCGTACAATCTATGACTGTGCTTGTGGTACGGGTGGGATGCTTTCCGTAGCAGAAGAATATTTAGCTAATCTGAATAGTACATCTAAATTGATTTCATTTGGTCAAGAATTGAATGATCAGACCTTTGCAATTTGTAAAGCAGATATGCTTATTAAAGGCAATGATGCGGAACGAATTAAAAGTGGTAATACACTATCTGATGATCAATTCTCAGGTGAAATTTTTGACTATATTATTTCGAACCCTCCATTTGGACGAGAATGGAAAAATGAAGAAGCTATCGTTAAAAACGAGGCTAAACTAGGCTTTGATGGCCGATTTGGCCCAGGGTTGCCATCAACAGCAGACGGACAAATGCTGTTTTTAGAAAATGCTATTAAAAAGATGAACCCTGAAGGCTCTCGTATTGCTATTATCCATAATGGATCACCATTATTTACTGGTGATGCAGGTAGTGGTCCGTCTGAAATTAGACGATATATTTTAGAAAATGATCTGTTGGAAGCTATCATTGCCTTACCAAATGATATTTTCTACAATACGGGTATTGCAACCTATATATGGGTACTTTCAAATAAGAAAGCTGGTACACCTCGAGAAGGAAAGGTACAGCTCATTAATGCTAATGATTTATATGAAAAACGACGTAAATCATTAGGTAATAAACGAAATGATATTCCTGAAAGTGCAATTCAAGAAATTACAAAGATATACGGTGAGTTTAGAGAAACTGAAATCAGTAAAATCTTTGATAATGAAGACTTTGGCTATACAAAAATTACGGTAGAGCGACCGGTGCTCGATGAAGATGGTAAACCTGTATTAGTAAAAGGTAAGCCAAAAGCAGACACCAAACGTCGCGATACTGAAATTGTACCGCTTAAAGAAGATATAGAAACATACTTCAAACGTGAGGTATTACCCTTTGCTCCTGATGCATGGATTGATACTAAGAAGAATAAGATTGGTTATGAAATTCCGTTTACACGCCATTTTTACAAGTATATAGCTCCTCGTCCTACAGATGCAATTATGGCTGAGATTAAGGCTTTAGAGATTGAGTTGGATGGTGCTTTAGAAGAGGTGTTTAAATAATGCGGGTAATGCAGAATAGCAGTATACCATGGTTAGGGAGTGTACCAAGCCACTGGAAACGAGGAAAGTTAAAGCAATATATTTTTGAAATTAGTGAAAAAAATTCTCCAGTTAAAACTACTGATATACTTTCTCTAACTAATAAATTAGGTGTTGTACCTTACGAGGAAAAAGGCAATCAGGGAAATACTGCTAAAGAAAAATATGACGAATATAAATTAGCTTATCCAGATACTATAGTGGCCAATAGTATGAATATACTGATTGGGTCAGTTGGATATTGCGCTTATTTTGGATGCGTGAGTCCTGTATACTATGTATTTAAGAACTTTAATCATGGAAATTTAAAGTATATTAATTACATTTTTCAAACTACTGAATTTCAAAAATGTTTAAGACAGTTTTCTAATGGTATATTAGAAATTCGTCAAAGGGTTTCAGCTAAAACAATTTTAAATCAAGACTTTTTCTTTCCTACCTTAGATGAACAAAATATGATAGTAGAGTATCTTGATAACAAATGCACTCAAATTGATACTATTATTGCTAAAGAGCAATCTGTTATTGAGAAGTTACAAGAATATAAGAAGGCTATTATTAGTGAGACAGTTATAAAAGGGCTAAATGACTCTGTAGAAAGACAGGATCAAGGGGCAGTATGGTTTCATGGTGTGCCTATTTCTTGGACATTCTCTGAGTTAAGATATGTTACGAGGGATATTTTTGATATAGATCATTGGATGCCAGAAAGTCAAGATGAGGGTATACCATATTTAATGACTGGTGATTTAGAAAGTCGAACTTCTTATATCGATTTTTCAAAGACAAAGAAAATATCTATTGAGGATTTTAATCGTTTAGCAAAAAATAAATATCCTTGCCGTCATGATATTATAATGGCTAGATATGCAAGCATTGGGAATTGTACTTATGTAGATACTTCTAGTCAATTTTTAGTATCATATTCTTGCTTAACCATTCGACCTAATATTGATAAAATTCTACCAATGTTTATGTATTACTATTTTAAATCATATGCATTTGAGGAAGAGTGTAAGGTATATATAAAATCAAATACACAAGGAAATATTGGTAAAGATAACTTGCGTAGAATAAAGTTAGTGTATCCTAATATTAGAGAGCAAGCATTAATTGTAAAATATCTTGATACAAAATGCGCTAATATTGATTCTGTAATACTAAAAAAACAATCTCTTATTGATACTCTTACTGAATATAAAAAATCCTTAATTTATGAAGTAGTAACTGGTAAAAAGGAGGTGTCTTATGTCTGAATTTAATGTAACAGAAAAGCGATTTGAAGATGATATTGAATCATTCTTATGTACTGCAGGCGGATATGTGAAAGGCAATCCAAAGGTATTTAATCGGGAACTGGCTCTTGATACTGATACGTTATTTGCTTTTATAAAACATAGCCAACCAAAGAAATGGGAGCGATATACAAAGTTATATGGAGACTCTTGTGAACAGCAATTTTTAAAGCGGCTTAATGATTCTGTAGAACATAAGGGATTATTATCTGTTTTGCGCCATGGGTTTCAGGATAGAGGCATTACCTTCCGAGTTGTGTATTGGAAACCAGAAACTTCCATGAATGAAACTGCTAGAGCACAATATGAGACCAATATATTCCATTGTACTCGGCAGTTACATTATTCTGTATCAAATAATAACAGTGTAGATATTGTTTTATTCTTAAACGGTATCCCTGTAGTTAGCATGGAATTGAAATGTCAGTTCACGGGACAGAATGCAACTAATGCGATTTCTCAATATAAATTTGATAGATCTAATAAAGATCAAATTTTTAAATTTAATCGCCGTGTATTAGTTCATTTTGCAGTAGATTTAACGCAAGTGCATATGACAACAAAATTAAATGGTAGTAGTACATATTTTCTTCCATTTAATCAAGGTTCTAATGGTGCTGGTAATGTCGGAAGTGCTGGCAATCCTAATTCTGATACGTACGATACATCTTACTTATGGGAATCTGTTCTTCAACGAGATAGATTGTTAGAAATTTTACAAAAATATATGCATCTATCTGTTGTGAAAGATAGTGCTGGTAATATTACTGATGAAATATTGATTTTCCCGCGCTTTCATCAATTAGATGTAGTAACAAAATTGTTAGACCATGTAAAAGAGAATGGAGCAGGGCATAATTACTTGATTCAACACTCTGCTGGTTCTGGTAAATCCAATTCAATTGCTTGGTTAGCTCATCGCTTATCTGGTTTGCATGATAATGATGATAAGAAGATTTTTCGGTCTACAATTATTGTAACTGATCGAAAGGTGTTGGATAGTCAGCTACAGAATACAGTTTCTCAATTTGACCATACCCCAGGGGTTATACAACGTGTGGATAAGACCTCTAAACAGTTAAAAGAGGCTATTGAAAGCGGTACGCCTATTATCATTACTACATTACAAAAATTTCCTGTTATTTATGAAGAGGTGAAAGCACAAAGTAGTAACTTTGCTGTAATTGTAGATGAAGCACATTCCTCTCAAACTGGATCTGCTGCACGTAAGTTAAAACAAGCCCTTGCAAATACAGAAAAGGCCTTACAAGAATATGCTGACTGGGCATATGAAGATGAGGAAAATGCTTTAGATGAAGAGGATAAACTCGTTAAGGAGTTAGTCGCACAAGGTCAGCATGATAATCTGTCTTTCTTTGCGTTTACTGCAACACCTAAAGCAAAGACCCTACAGTTGTTTGGTACTCGTGATGAAATGGGTGAATATCATCCATTCCATATCTACTCTATGCAACAAGCTATAGATGAGGGTTTCATTCTTGATGTCTTAAAGAATTACATGACCTACAATACGTACTATAAAATAGCGAGTCTTGTTGATGTTGATATTAAATTGGATTCAGCGGCTGGAATGAAAGCTATTCGTAAATTCCAAACCTTGCATCCACATAATATTACGCAAAAAACAGCGGTTATGTTACGCCATTTTATGGATGTTACTAGACATAAGATTGGTGGTCGTGCCAAGGCCATGGTTGTTACACCATCAAGACTACATGCAGTTCGCTATGTTCAAGAGTTTCGTCGTCAGATAGAGCAAATGGAACATCCAGATTTGGAAGTGTTGGTAGCCTTTTCTGGTGAGATTGATGATAATGGGAGAACCTATACGGAAGAGTCTTTGAATATAGATAAAGAAGGTAATCACATTAAGGAAAAAGCCTTACCAGGCACATTCCATAACGATGAATATGGCATGCTCATCGTTGCAGAGAAATATCAAACTGGTTTTGATGAGCCTTTATTGCATACCATGTTTGTGGACAAAAAGCTTTCAGGTGTAAAGGCTGTTCAGACATTATCTCGTCTTAATAGGACTATGAAAGGCAAACAAGATACGTTTGTATTAGATTTTGTTAATAGTGAAGATGATATCTTGAACTCCTTCGCACCATTCTATCAAGAAACTAAGTTGGATAAAGAAACAGACCCTAATACGCTATATGATGTTAAGTCAACGTTAGATAAGTTCAATGTCTATGATCTACAAGATGTAGAACAATTTGGAGAATTATTTTATCAAAGCCAAAATCAAACGATGGGAGATTTAGGGAAACTTCAATCGTATATTATGCCAGCTATCAAACGTTTTGAATCCTTAGAGGAAGCTGATCGAGATATTTTTAAAGGGACTCTACAACATTTTAATCGTTTATATTCCTTTATTACACAGGTATGTAGATTGTTTGATAAAGAACTCCATACCTTCAGTATCTATGCTAAGTTCCTTGCTATTCAACTGCCAAAAGAACATCAGGACCATGTCGATTTAGATGATAAGATAATGCTTGAATACTATCGTTTGGAAAAAGGCTCACATGGGTCAATTGATTTGGCTCCAGAAGAAACTGGGTTGCAGCCTATTACAGGTAAAGTAGGTCGTAAAAATAGCTTGATTACAACCATTAACGAGATTATTGAGGACTTTAATAAACGTTATGGCACTGAATTTACTGAAATGGATAAAGTGATATTGCAAATAGAACAAGATATTGCAAAAGATCCTAAATGGCGTGACTATATCAATAACAACGGATATAAAACCTTTAAAATATTATTTGATCAAGAGTTTATGGGAATTGCTGTTAAGCGATTTAAAGCTAATGAAGAGTTCTTTAAAATGTTGATAAAAGACAAAAAACTATTTGAGGACATTCGTGATGCTCTTGGAAGTGCTATTTATAGTCGCGTAGAAAATAATGTCATAAATCGTGCTTTACCAGATAAGATGATGCATGGGATGTTTGATTTAGTACAATCAGAAACTACGCAACTAGTAGCAGATAAGAATGTTGAAAAATAGTGTTATATGGGGAGTCGTGGTATATATGAGAAGAACATTTTTTGATTTATTAAAAGACTCGGAAGTAGATATTAATAGAGAGTTGCAAAAGTTAAATAATTTGTTTAGTGAGGGTTGTTGTTATTATAGAGGAAAATTGTTTTCTTTGCATGATTTGGTTTCTGACAATTTTGCTAAGTATTATAAGAGAAGAGAACACTTTTTATCTCTTCAAGAATTACTTAGTGCTATTTATATAGAATGCTTTTATATTTCAGAGTTTGATAAATACTTTATATATTCTGAAATGTATTTAGATTTAATTACTATGTTAGATGATTTAGGTAATGAAGATATAGAGCGTCAAAAGCAAGTTATTAAATGTCAGATTGAAAAAGTTATTTCATCTTTAGGGTATAAGTTTATTGTTGTTGATGATAGACAAATTATTGTAGAAAATAACGTATTTGCTAATGAGGCCGCACAGGCTGTGACCGAATTTGCCGATATAAAAGAAGCTTTGAGTATTCTTGAGTATAATCATTTTTCTAATAAGGGGAATATAGAACGAAAGAAGGAAATTCTAATAAAAATTGCAGCTTTATTAGAACCTTGGCGTAAATCACTTGAGAAAAATAATGAGCTTAAAGGTGTATTAAAGTTAAATAGTAACAAAGTATTGGCACTAGATAAACTATTTTGGATGTATAATAATTGCAATATACGGCATAATGATAATAAGCAAAAACTTACAAATTTATCTATGGAAGAAATTGAGTGTTGGTATGACAAAATCTATACTTTGTCTTTATTTGTTATATTAGGTAAAGATGTATCACAAATTTTAAATGATACAAATCAATTAATATCGTAAAATTGATTTAATCATTGGGGATTGTATTATGAAAAAGGTTGTATGTGCGTTAGCTATGCTAGCTTTTATAGGTTCCATCAATGTTGTGTCTGCAGATGATTTGATGCGGTTTCGTCTTAATGGTAATTCCATTTATGACCAGCCTTATGGTGATAGGGGTGAATTCCCATGTCCAGATGGGCTTGGAAGTTGCACTATAACTGATAGCGATTATAAAAGCACTCGTAAAGGTCAATCGCTAGAGGTGTTTGATACTGTATATGAGGCTAAGCAACATCTGGACTTTAGACCACATTTGCCAAGTGGTTTAGAGGGATTACGTCCTGTACATGTATCCATTGTGGATCATGATGTATTACAAGTTGTGTATGCCTATCATGAACTTTTAAAAGGGAGATATTTTGACCGTGTAGATGATATGCCGAAATATATTAAGTATCGCGTATCGACTCTATCAGGTAATATCGCAGGCGATTACAAGGATTACTTACCTCAGAAGACGGATGTTGTAAATGGAATGACGATAACCTATCGAATGGTAGATGACGCCGTTTACTTAGCATCTTGGGAATATGAGGGGCAAAACCATGTGTTCTTATTTAATGAACCAGTTTCTGTTACGTGGGCTAGAGTTTTGATTACATCTGTAGATGGTAATTGATATTAAAAATAACGGAGCTTTTATGAGCCTAGAAAATTACAAGATTTCAAAGCTATCATATATAGAAAATGGTAGTAATGAAATTATGGAAAAGTACCAAATACGTGCGCAATATGAAACGGAACCACCTCATGGAGATGCTATATATTCCATTTCTATAAAGGGAAAAGCATTGCCGTTTTGGATTTATGGTCGGGATGTTACTTTCATAGGTAGTAGTATGGTTATGGTCGAGTCTGTAAGATGCAAAACTTGGGACCCCATAGAAACCGTAATTATTGATCTGGAAAATGAAGTATATGCTAGTTTAAAGGACTGGTATACAGACATTTCCTTTGTTAATAATCGAATAGAGCTATCTAATGAAGTGGTAAAAATGGATAAACGAATTCTAAATAATTTTGAGAGTTTAGAGTGGATAAGCTTTTAAGAGTATTTGAGTAGAGGCTACATTGACTATAATATAGTGAAGTGTTATTCTATATATGACAAGGGATGTCAATATGTGACATAGTCTCATATGAACGAAAAAATAGCAGGGTGGCAGCCCTGCTATTTTTATTGTGCTAGTTACTAACGAGAATGTCTATCTAGCCACTTGCAGATATAGTGACAAGTTATACCTGCTATGACAGACATTAAAAGGGATATCAAAATGTCTAACATAGTCTCACCTCCTTTCTGTTACCAGATTGGAGTAGTAACAACTAGATTATACACCGTACATATATACGTTTCTAGAAGGATTGATAAAGAGAGATATATAGATAAATATTAGAATACAGTATATTCATTTTATTTTAATTGACATGACTCTATAGAATACAGTACAATACCCTTATATCTTAAATACGAGCTATGAATGGGTATAAAGGTTTACAAATCCTGCTTTCAGAGAGTTGCCGGTTGGTGCGAGGCAATAGAGGTTGTACGCTGACACTCTCCCGTGAGCTTTGGTGGCGAATTCAGTAGTAGTCATCGACGGTGGTTCCGTTATACCCGCAACGAGTCCCAATTAGGGTGGTACCGTGTTATGAATATAACGCCCCTTTGAGCAACGACAGTTGTTCTGAGGGGCTTTTTTTATTGTAAAAGTCTAGTAAAATTACTGATTTGATGTATCTACATTGGCTTCAGCCGAAATAGCGTTGAAATTGGCGATTTTACTAAACTTTCACAATAAATAGATATAATACAGCGTTATGTTTTATTAGTATAGAAAAGGTGAAGATTATGGATCAAAATCGCGTATATTTCTTCGATACAACCCTTCGTGATGGGGAACAAACACCAGGTGTGTCTTTACAAACTCCTGAAAAAATTGAAATTGCGAAAGGCCTAGTACGCCTCGGCATCGATGTAATCGAGGCTGGTTTCCCAGCAGCATCCCCTGGGGATTTTGAAGCAGTACAAACGATTGCACGCGAAGTGAAAGGCGCAACAATTTGTGCGTTGGCACGTGCTAATGAAAAGGACGTACAAAAAGCGATTGATGCATTGAAAGATGCGGAACGTAGCCGTTTGCATGTATTCATTGCTATTTCCGAGCTTCATATGGAATATAAATTAAAAATGACTCGCCAAGAGGTATTGGATAAGGTTAAATCCGTATTAGCATATGCAAAAGGTAAGGTTGATGAAATCGAGTTCTCCGGTGAAGATGCGGCACGCTCTGATTTAGATTTCGCATGCCAAGTATTTGGTGTTGCCATTGCTGGTGGTGCAACGATTATTAACGTACCAGATACAGTAGGTTACATGAACCCTAATGAGTTTGGTGACAAAATCCGTTACATCAAAGAACATACACCAGGCATTGAAAATGCCATCATCTCCGTTCACTGTCATGATGACTTAGGTCTTGCTAATGCAAATACGCTAGCTGCTATTAAAGCAGGTGCACGCCAAGTAGAAGGCACAATTAATGGTCTAGGCGAACGGGCTGGTAATGTAGCGATTGAAGAAGTAGTAATGGCTCTTAAAACACGTCATGATTACTTCGGCGACCTTCAAGTGAACATTGACACAAAACAATTTACGAAAGTTTCTAAACTTGTGAGCCGTTTAACAGGTGTTGTAGTTCCTCCAAATAAACCAATCGTTGGCTCTAATGCCTTTGCTCATGAGTCTGGTATTCACCAACATGGTATGATGAGCAATCCTGAAACGTATGAAATCATGACTCCTGAGTCCGTAGGGGCTGAAAAAACAGATCTCGTATTGGGCAAACACTCCGGTCGTCATGCCTTTGCTGATCATTTGGCAAAACTTGGTTTCCAATCTTTCACAGAAGAGAAAATCAACGACCTTTTCGCTAAATTCAAAGAATTGGCAGACCGTAAAAAACAAGTATACGATGATGATATTATCGCTCTTGTAGTAGATAACTTACATCATAAAAAAGCATTCGAGCTCGTGGCTCAATACTACAAATTAGGTGAAAAAGGCTACGCATACGCTGACGTTCGCCTCATGACACCAGAAGGCGAGAAAGCAGATGCTGCCGTAGGTGATGGTCCAGTAGACGCATCCCTTAAAGCAGTTGAACGTGTTGTGGGCTTGCCAATCAGCTTAAAAGACTACCAAATCCGTGCTATCACAGCTGGTAAAGATGCCCTTGGGGAAGCAACCCTTAAGGTAGAATACAACGGTCGCTTGTACCATGGTCGTGGTATCAGCACCGATATCGTTAAATCAAGTGTAAACGCATATATTAATGCAGTTAACTCAGTATTCCTAGCTATGGAGCTAGAACAACAGGAGGAAGAATAATATGGGTATGACCATTACTGAAAAGAATATGGCTCGCCACGCGGGTCTTGATGTGGTAAAACCAGGCCAAATCATCGAATGTCATTTGGATGCTGTATTGATGAACGACATCACATTCCCACCAGCGCGTAAAGAGTTCTTGAAAATCGGCAAACCTGTGTTTGACCGTCATAAAATCTACTTAGTACCGGATCATTTCACGCCAAACAAAGATATTCAATCCGCTACACAAGCGAAAGTAATGCGTGACTTCGTACGCGAACATGGCATTACAAACTACTTTGAAGTTGGTCGTATGGGTATCGAGCACGTTATTTTGCCTGAAAAAGGTCTTATTGGTCCTGGGGAAATGATGATCGGTGCTGACTCCCACACTTGTACATATGGTGCGGTGAATGCATTCTCCACAGGCGTAGGCTCCACTGATGCAGGCGTTGCTATGGCTGAAGGTAAAACTTGGTTCAAAGTACCTGAAACAATTAAGGTTGAGCTTATCGGCAAACCTAACAAATGGGTAACTGGTAAAGACGTAATCCTTGATTTAATCGGTCAAATCGGGGTAGACGGCGCTCGTTACATGGCCCTTGAATTCGCTGGTGACGGCGTACAACACATGACTATGGCTGACCGCCTTACAATCTGTAACATGGCTATCGAAGCTGGTGGTAAATGTGGTGTATTCCCATATGATGAAATTACTGAAGCATACATTAAAGGCCGCGTAAATCGTCCGGTAGAACCAATTAATCCAGACCCTGATGCAGTGTATGCTCAAACGATTACAATTGACTTGTCTAAATTGCAACCAGTTGTAGCATTCCCTCATTTGCCATCCAATACACATTACATCAATGAAATCGATAAAGATATTAAAATCGACCAAGTTATCATCGGTTCTTGTACAAATGGCCGTTACGAAGACTTGGTGGCAGCTGCTGAAATTTTCAAAGGCCGCAAGGTAGCTCCATTCGTTCGTTGTATCGTAATCCCTGGTTCCCAAGATGTATATGATCAAGCTATGAAAGATGGCTTATTGGATATCTTCATTCAAGCTGACTGTGCTGTGTCCACGCCAACATGTGGTCCATGCCTTGGCGGTTACATGGGTATCATGGCTGAAGGGGAACGTACAGTTTCCACAACAAACCGTAACTTCCGTGGTCGTATGGGTCACGTTGATTCTGAAGTATATTTGGCAAGCCCTTACGTGGCGGCAGCAAGTGCTGTATTAGGCCGCATTGCAGGCCCTGAGGAGGTTTAATATGGATTTTGAAAGCAAAAAAATCTGGCGCTACGGCGACGATGTAGATACAGACGTAATCATTCCGGCTCGTTACTTGGCGATTGCAGACTGGAACGAATTGGCTGAACATGCGATGGAAGATATTGATACTACATTCGCTCCTAATGTAAAAGCTGGCGAAATCATGGTAGCAGGCAAAAACTTTGGCTGCGGTTCCTCTCGTGAACACGCACCAGGCGTTATCAAAGCGAAAGGCGTGCCTGTTATCATAGCACACTCCTTTGCACGTATCTTCTTCCGCAATGCTATCAACATCGGTTTACCAGTAATTGAAATTGGTGAACAAGTTGATCGCATTGAAGCAGGCGATGCTATCGGCGTAGACTTGTCTAAAGGTATCGTGTACAACTTGACTAAAAACGAACAATACCAAGGGACTGAGTTGCCACAATTCATTCAAGATATTGCAGCAGCTGGCGGTCTTGTGAACTTTGCGAAAAACCGCAAATAATACTACGTTGCCGATCCTCGGTGATGCGCTGCCGCTCCAGCTAGCTTAACGGTCTGCGGCATAGCCTTGACCTACTAAAGTCGCGTTAGCGCATGCACCTCGGATCTACGTGTTTTATTATTCGGTTTTGGTCAAAACTTTAAAAACCTAGCCGCTACTAAAATCTTGAATGAATTTGTGGCGGAGAAATAACGAAAGATGAGTTTGTGGTTCATCTATGACAGTTGTTAATGGAGAGGTAATATGAGCGAAAAGAATATCGTATTGATTCCTGGTGATGGTATCGGTACTGAGATTATTGCTGCAGCGAAGGCTGTGTGTGATGTGGCTTTTGAGAAAGCCGGTGTAAAGGTTAATTGGATTGATAAAAAAGCGGGCGGTGCGTCCATTGATGCATACGGTGTGCCTTTGACTGAGGATACTATCGAGGCTTGTAAAGCGGCTGATGCTGTATTGCTTGGTGCTGTAGGCGGTCCTAAATGGGATAATGTAGATCCTTCTATCCGTCCTGAGAAAGCAATCCTTGGCCTTCGTAAGGAACTTGGTTTATTCTGTAACTTGCGTCCTGTAAAAATCTATCCATCTTTGCAAGAGTATTCTCCTCTTAAAAAGGAACTCGTACAAGATGTAGATTTCGTTATCGTTCGTGAGTTGACTGGCGGTATTTATTTCGGCGAACGCGAAGAGGCACAAGGGGAAGGTGCTAATGAGTTCGCATGGGATAAAGAAACATACAGCCGTTATGAAGTAGAGCGCATCATGGACATTGCTATGGAAACAGCTCGCAAGCGTAACAAAAAGGTTGTATCCGTAGATAAAGCAAATGTATTGGCTTCTTCTCGTTTGTGGCGTAAAATCGCTCAAGAGAAAGCGGCAGCTAATCCAGACATCGCAACAGATTACTTCTACGTAGATAACACAGCGATGCAACTTGTTGTAAATCCTGCACAGTTTGACGTTATCGTTACAACAAACTTGTTCGGCGATATCTTGTCTGACGAAGGCGCTGTCATCTCTGGTTCTATCGGGCTTTTACCATCTGCATCCATGGGTACTGGCACAGCATTGTACGAGCCAATCCACGGTTCTGCACCAGACATTATGGGCCAAAACTTGGCGAACCCATTGGGTACAATCTTGTCCGCAGCCATGATGTGCCGTCACTCCCTTGATTTGCCTCAAGTGGCTGACGCTATTGAAAAAGCTGTTGAACAAGTGCTCGTTGATGGTTATCGCACAGGCGATATCCACCGCGAAGGTTTGAAACGTGTAGGTACCACAGAAATGGCGCAAGCTGTAATCGAACGTTTATAATAGGTGCGATTGAGTGCGTACTTATATATTGAAGAGAGGGTAGTAAGGCCCTCTCTTTTTTGTGGGAGGCGTTATGTTACCTTATTTTTTACTAGCTTTATCTATAGGGCTTGAGCTATTTGCAACGACCATGTTGAAAGCATCTGATGGTTTTACGCGGCCGTTACAGACTATTGCCTGCGTATGTGGCTATGTAGGATCTTTCTATACATTGACGCATGTACTGAAATATATTCCACTCAGTGTTACCTATGCTACCTGGTCTGGCGTAGGCCTCGTGGTGACAGCACTCATTTCTGTTTTTATCTTTAGTGAGGGCTATAATATGTACACCATTTTGGGGATAGGTCTTATTGTAGTTGGTGTTGTCATCCTTAACTTGTGGGGGAACGTAGGTCACTAATCTATAAGACTGTTAACGTAGCCATTAATTAGATCGGTCTTATATTATAATTACCATAATCATATTGTTAGATGAGAGAAGAGCTAATAAGGAGGCCTTTATGAATTCTTCCATGTATCGAAATTTAACCATTACTGCGTTGTTGATGGCATTAGCCATCATGATTCCTATTATGATGCCTCTGAAAGTTGTCATTCCACCGGCTTCGTATACATTGGCTAGTCATGTACCTATATTCCTGGCTATGTTCTTGTCTCGTAAGATGGCGGCTTGTGTCGTAATAGGCTCTACGCTAGGTTTCTTTGTAGCTGGCTTCCCTATCGTTATCGTTATGCGCGCTGCCTCTCATATCATCTTTGCCTTGATGGGTGCTTATTATATTAAACACCATCCAGGTGTATTAACAGGGGCCTTATCCTTTGCTGCTTTCAACTTTGCTTGTGCTATCGTTCATGCCATCGGTGAAGTATTAGCATGCCTTTTGTTCTATACGACAACTACGATGCCTAATATCGATCTTATCTACGTCGTATTTGTCCTTGTTGGTGGCGGGACCATCATTCATAGTATAGTTGATGGATATATTGCATTATATATCTATAAAGCAATTCCAGGATTATCTAAGCCTGAGAATAAATAATAGGACGTTATCCTAGCTTATCTAAGCTAGATAATAAACAACCCGCTATTAAAACTGCATATGTTTCTAACCACTCATGGTGTATCAATGGTATACTAATATAAAGTATTTGCTTACCCATGAGTGGTTTTTTAGAATAATTATCAAATCTGTACCTACAGATACAGACTTAACTATGCGATATGGTTATAATAAAACCATAGTTAATGACCGAGTTGTGATATATGCATAGGTACATAGATAGGTACATATACACAGATGCCACATAGGCCATACATATTGTTAATTGTGAAAGACTTTCACAAGAATTATGGAGGTTATTATGAGAAAGCATATAAAAAATAACGTATCTTGGGTTGGTAAAATTGATTGGGAATTACAAGAATTCCACGGTTCTGATTACAGCATTAATAATGGATCTAGCCAAAACGCGTACTTGATTGAAGAGGAAAAAACCGTCCTCATCGATACCGTATGGAAACCTCATTCCTCAGAGTTTATAGATAATTTGGAATCTGAAATTGATCTAAACAAGATTGATTTTATCGTATGTAATCACGGCGAAGTCGATCACAGCGGTTCCTTGCCAGCGTTGATGGAAAAAATCCCTAATACGCCGATTTACTGCACAGAAAATGCCGTTAAGTCCTTGGTTGGTCAATATCATCATCCAGAATGGAATTTTAAAACTGTGAAGACAGGTGATTCTGTAGATATCGGCAACGGTAAATCTTTGGTATTCGTAGAAATGCGCATGCTCCATTGGCCTGACTCTATGGCAACCTATATGACTGGCGACAATATTTTGTTCTCTAACGATGCGTTCGGACAACATTTCGCGGTAGAAGAATTGTGGGCCGATAAGGCTGATCAATGTCGTCTATGGGCAGAGGCGATGAAATATTACGCCAATATTTTGAATCCATTCTCTCCATTGGTAAAAGCTAAGGTTGAAGAAATTCAAAAGCTCAACTTGCCAATTGATATTATCGCTACTAGCCATGGTGCAATTTGGCGTGAAAATCCATTGCAAATCGTAGAGAAATACTATGAGTGGTCTCAAGCATACCAAGAAGACCAAATTACAGTCGTATATGACACTATGTGGGATGGTACAAAGAAATTAGCCCATAAAATTGCTGATGAGATTGCTAAACAATCTCCTGATACACGGGTTAAGATCTTTAACATCAGTAAAACAAATAAAAACGACATCATGACAGAAGTATTCAAATCAAAAGCGATTGCCGTTGGTTCTCCGACAGTAGGGAATAGTGTTATCTCTTCTGTAGCTGGTTGGCTAGACTTCTTGCGTGAATTGAAGTTTAAAAATAAAAAGGCTGCCGTATTTGGTACCTACGGTTGGTCTGGTGAATCTACGAAGGTACTTCGTGAAGAATTAACTAAATATGGTTTCTCCGTGGTGGAACCTGAAATTAAATGTAACTGGAACCCAGATGCAGATGATTTTGGTAAATCAGAAGAACTTGTAAAAGCCTTGTTGGCTTAATATATAAAAGCTCCTAACGTTCAAGTAACGTAGGAGCTTTTTGGTTTTATGATAGCTATGGAAAGAATATGGATGCTGTATATATAGATTAAGCCTTGTTTTGTAAACTTATGCGAATATTTTGGGTGATATGTGTATACTTATTAAGTTATTTAAGTAGATATAGAATACTATTAAGAGTAAAAATAAAATTATTATAAAATCCAGAAAAATGATTAATTATTCTCTCATTGGAAGTTCAGAAAGTGTTCATGAAGTTAATGTGAATAAGGGTTGGTGGGCTACTTGAAATATTCATAAAACTTATTAAAATAGCAATTATTTATAAGTTATACAAAATATATTCTGTAGAATCTTTAAAAAGCTGTGATTTTTCTTACTCATCATTAAAAATGATGAGTATATTGATACAACAAAGAATGCCAGTAATCATGCTATTTTTTGGAATTATGAAGAGCTATTAATGAACTTTATATGGGAAAAAGGCTTGTTTATATCGTAAAACTTTGATATGCTATGCGGGTAATCAACAATATAAATTTTTCTTAAATTGAATTGAATGTATTTCTTAGCTTAAAATAAGAAGTATATTTTATCAGCCCGAGGAGAGAGGCGGAACTTAGAGAGAATGAAAAATTGTATTGTGTTTGGTTAAGAATTTTAATTTAGTGAGGGTGTAAGATGAGAGAAAACAAACATTCTAAAAAATTAGCGTTTGCTGTATTGGCTGCTGCTGCAGCTGTAGGTGCTACTGTTGCTCCTGTAAGTGCAGCAACACCTGTATCTACAGCAGATGGTTTTATTTTTGCAGCCGTAGGTGATCAAGCTGGTCAAACTCCAGATACTACACATAATAGTGTTGCTTATGGTACTGTTGCTAATGGTACAGCTACTAGCATCGCTGTAGGTCAAGGTAATTTAATTACAAGCGCTAATGGTTCTAGCAGTGCCTATGGTAACCAAAATACTATTAATGGTAACCAAGCTAATGCATTTGGTGATGGTAATACTGTAAAAGGTGCTTTTGCACAAGCTTTCGGTGATAGCAACGTAATCAATGGTACAAATGCAATCGGTTATGGTTATAACAATACTGTAGCTGGTACAACTACAAACTACCGCGATCGTACTTTCGATAATGAACCTGATTCAGCTACACTTCAAACTGGTTCTTGGAACAGCAATTCTGTAGCTATCGGTTCTAAAAACACTGCATTAGGTAGCTCTGCATTGGCAGTAGGTAACGAAGCAAAAGCTCAAATGAGCGAATCCATTGCTATCGGTCATGAAGCTCAAGCTGACAAAACTTGGGGCATTGCAATCGGTACTCGTGCAACTGCTTCCGATGTACGTTCTTTAGCACTTGGTCACCAAGCAAAATCCGCTGGTTACAAAGCTAATGCTATCGGTGCTGATGCTACAGCTAATGGCAACCATGCTAATGCTATCGGTTCCTCTGCAACAGCAACTGGCGATCATGCACAAGCATTCGGTGCTGGTGCACAAGCAACAGGCGTACGTACTAACGTATTCGGTTCTGATGCAGCTGCAACTGCTGATTACAGCATTGCAATCGGTAACAAAGCTAATGCATCCACTGCAAACTCCATTGCATTAGGTGCTAACTCTACTACTCGTTCTGCTACTAACGTAACTAACGCAACAGTAGCTGGTCATACATATGGTGGCTTCGCAGGCACTAGCCCTGTAGGCTCTGTATCCGTTGGTAAAGCTGGTGAAGAACGCCAAATCCACAACGTAGCAGCTGGTAAAATTTCCGCTGACTCCACAGATGCTGTAAACGGTAGCCAATTGTACTCCGTAGCAAATGATTTGCAAACTCAAATCAACAATTCCACACCAGGTGCAATCAACAATAATATCAATAACTTGAATAACCGTGTTGGTAATGTTGAAAAACGTGTTAATAAAGTAGGTGCAGGTTCTGCTGCATTGGCTGCATTGCATCCATTGGATTTCAACCCAGATGACAAATGGACAATCGCTGCTGGTTATGGTCACTACCACAATGCTAACTCCGCTGCATTAGGTGCTTTCTACCGTCCTAACGAAGATACAATGTTCTCCGTTGGTGGTACTGTAGGCACTGGCGAAACTCAATTGAACGCTGGCGTATCCATCCGTCTTGGTAAACGTTCCCCTGAGTCCCGCTCTCGTGTAGCTATGGGTCGTGAAATTGCTGAATTGAACGCACGTCTTCAAGATATGGAAAACAAATACAACAACTTGTTACAAATCTTGACTCCACATGCAATTGATCCTAGCAAAACTGCTGAATTCCCAGATGTTCCTCGTAATCACTGGGCTTACCAATACATTAGCCAATTGGCTGGTAATGGTATCCTTGTTGGCTACCCTGATGGCACATTCAAAGGCGACGTTAAGATGACTCGTTACGAATTCGCTACTATGTTGTACCGTGCACTTCAAAATGGTGCTCCTATCGATGACAACATGAAACGTGCTATGAACGAATTTGGTCCTGAATTACAAAATATTCGTCTTAACCACTTCCGTGTTGACCGTATTTCTGGTGCTGATAACGATCGTCATAAAACAGAACGTGTTCGCGTTAACAACGAACCTAAAACTCAACGCGACGTATACGGTTCCCGTATTAACCAATAATACGTTGATAACAACTTCCCCTCGAGCTTGTGAAAGCTCAAAAACAGGATGTATCCCAGTGATACATCCTGTTTTTTATGTTTATGTAAAGATTGATATATTAACTCTGAAATATAAATAGCAATATTAACATTACTGTTGCATTTATATTTATACAACTCGTGTATATTGGATAACTTTAATAATAGAAAAAAATACTAGTATTACAATATATCATTCTGTGTTTTCTTATTAGGTATAAAAACTTCATATAATATTTATGTAAAAATATTGAAAGTAAATACATATGGGTGTATAATAACGTTCATAAGTAATAAATATACATAGTTAGTGAATAAAAATATAGATATGAGGGAAAGACCATGAAAGAATTTAGACAATTAACAGTAGCAGATACAGCGGAATACCATAAGGTATTAATTGACGGCTATGCAGCCATAAAAGACTATCCAATTACATTCGATGCCATTGATTTTACAGAGGAAGAATCTAAGGCGTGGATCGAAACCTATCCTGTATATGGATTGTATATTGATGGACAACTTGTAAGTTCTATTACATTCTGTATGCCATGGGTGAAATATTCTACACCAGATAAATTTCCACACATCGCTCACTTTGTAACAGCGCCTGAGTTCAAAGGTAAAGGATATGCTCGGGAAACATTGGGTTATGCTGAAGAATTATTGATTAACCAATTTAAAACACCAGCTGTTACATTGGGGACTGCAAAAGAACATCCGTGGTTGCCTAAAATGTATGAATCCTTTGGCTTTAAAGCGTATGATAAAGTTCATTTTAGAGGGAAACAACATACTACAATACTTTTCAAAAAAGAATTAGTATAGAAACTATTTTAAATCATTATAGACACAATTTAGGGCCTACCTATAAATTGCTATATTAACTATCTTGCAACTAACTACAAACTACAATAGCAATTGTATAATAACTAATTAAACCTTATACATTACTACCTTTGATTTAGAATGTCTTTATAATGTGACATAATAACAGAATCAAATGTAATTGATGTATAAGGTTTATTTGTTTATGCAAAAAATACATGTTTGGGTATATAATGTAAACATATGTAGTATGTCTGTGGACTATAGGATAGGGTCATAGATGTTTTTTTGAAAGGATGTGAGACTATGTTAGTCTTATCTGGTATTTTAGTGATGGTCATCGGTTTGATGCTGCGCTTTAATGCCTTGTTAGTTGTCGTAGCCGCAGGTTTTGTAACGGGCCTTGCAGGTGGTCTCAGTATCAACGATATCGTTGGTGCTATTGGGGAGGCCTTTGTTAAAAATCGTTATATGTCATTATTTATTTTGATTTTACCTGTTATTGGTCTTATGGAACGTCACGGCTTGCGTGAACGGGCAGAAATTTTGATTGGTAAAATCAACGCTGCTACTGCTGGTCGTATCTTTATGATTTACTTATTTGTACGCCAAGTAACAGTAGCCTTTGGTATTAACATGTCCGGTATGGTTGCCATGGTTCGTCCATTGATCGCGCCTATGAGTGAAGCTGCTGTGGCTCAAGGCCGTCCAGTATCTCAACGAACTCTAGATAAGGTACGCGGTATAGCTGCTTCTGCAGATAATACAGGTAACTTCTTCGGTCAAAACTTATTCCTTGCTGCTGGTGGTTTGTTACTCATCAAGGGCGTTATGGAGCAACTAGGTTATTCTGTAGAGTTAACAGATATGGTATTGTATGGATTGCCAACTGCAGTGTGTGCATATATCGTTAACTTCATTCGCTTTATTATCTTCGATAAAACAATTCAAGCCTATGTAGCTCGTGACGAAGCGGATATGAAAGCTGGTAAATTAGTACCTAATGAATTCAATATCCTTGTTACACCAGAAGAATTAGCGAAAGGGGGCAAATAATATGTTAGAACTACTCTATAAAATGCAGCCCTTAGATTATGTATATCTTCTCGTAGGGATTATTCTATTTATCTTTGCCATTCAATCATTTTTAGATAAAGAACATAAATATCGCATTGGTACAGGCCTATTCTGGTTATTGTACAGCGTGTCCTTTATCTTTGGTTCTTATCTCTCCAAGGAAATTAATGGTTGGCTCGTAATTGCTATGGCAGTCATCGTGTTGGTAAAACAACTTGGTAAGGGCAATTACTTTGAATCTGCTATCGAATTTAAAAAAGGCGAAGCAGTTCGTATTGGTAATGTTATCTTCGTTCCAGCTTTGCTTGTTGGTATTATTACATTCATCATCGGCTTCTTTACTAAACTAGGTGCTCTTGTTGGCCTCGGTATTGCGGCAATCATCGCTATGTGTGCTGCTCTTTACATCACTAAGGGTAAACTTAACCAAGGTTTCCATGAAGGTCGTCGCCTTATCGATGCGATCGGTTGGACTGCTATTTTGTCCCAATTATTGGCGGCTCTCGGTTATCTATTTAATTTGGCTGGCGTTGGTAAAATTATCTCTAGTGCGGTTGCAAGTGTAGTGCCTGCTGATAACGTGTTCCTCGTTGTTGTAGCATACTGTATCGGTATGGTTATCTTCACAATGATCATGGGTAACGCCTTCGCTGCGTTTGCAATGATTACAAGTGCCATCGGTATTCCAATGCTCGTCGTAGCTCATGGTGCTAACCCAGCTGCTGTTGGTGCTATTGCAATGCTTGCAGGCTATTGTGGTACATTGATGACTCCTATGGCGGCCAACTTTAACATCGTACCGGTAGCGCTCCTCGAAATGCGCGACCAATACGGCGTTATTAAAGCACAACTTCCAATTGCATTAATTATGCTCGTATTGAACATCCTATTAATGTATTACTTTATTTAACCTTTATCTTTGAAAGAACGATATTCTTATGAAAGCGGATGTTATATACAATTTGCTATGATATGGTTTTGGTGTATGATTGTCTTTATGAAAACATGTGCTTATTGATATAAATCATAGAATTTCGTTATGAGGTAGTGTGATGAAAACAATTTTGATTACCGGTTTTGATCCATTCGGCGGTGAACCTATTAACCCTGCTTGGGAAGCGGTAAAAACAATGGATGGTTATACCGATGGTGACTACAAGGTAGTGACTCAAATGGTTCCTACTGTACGTTACAAATCTGTTGATACTGTGAAAGCAGCAGCTGAAGAGTGCAAACCAGATTTCATTCTATGTGTTGGTCAAGCAGGCGGTCGTCCTGATATTACAGTAGAACGCGTCGCTATTAACTGTGATGATTTCCGCATTCCAGATAATGGAGGCAACCAACCGGAAGATGAACCTGTTGTAGCCGACGGTCCTAGTGCATACTTTGCAACATTGCCTATTAAAAACATCGTTAATGCATTGCACCAAAATGGTATCCCTGCAAAGGTTTCTAATACAGCGGGTACCTTCGTATGTAATCACTTGATGTATGGTGTATGTCATTATGCAGCGCAAAAGGGCAATATCAAGGCGGGCTTCATGCATATTCCGTACTTGCCATCCCAAGTAGTGGATAAACCAAATCAACCAAGCATGGCTGTTCAAACTGTACGTGCTACACTAGAAACCATTGTTCACGTATTAGCTCATGGTGAAAGCTACAAGGCACAAGATATTAACTATACAACACCGCACGAATAAAAGTCTTATAAATAGTGCTTATTTAATATGCATAATAGATTTTATTCTACGTATAAGATTGTTTACGTATAATACAAAATAAAATTAATATATGAGATATTGTGTGATATCTATATGAGAGAAGGTCTTTTTAATGAATAAAAAGTTGGTAGCAAGTTTAGTTTCCTGTATGGTATTGGGTTCTGTAAGTGTGTATGCAGCCAATCCATTTTCCGATGTAGATGCTTCTAGTTGGGCATATCAATCTGTTGAGCAATTAGCGAATGCAGGTATTATTAATGGATACCCAGATGGAACTTTCAAAGGGAACAATCCTATTACGCGATACGAAATGGCTCAAATGGTAGCTAAGGCGATGGCTAACCAAGATAAAGCCAATGCGGAACAACAAGCCATGATCAATCGCTTGGCCGACGAATTTGGAAATGAACTCAACACATTAGGTGTGCGAGTAGCCAAATTAGAAAATCAAGTAGGGAATGTAAAGGTGACTGGTAACTACCGTTTGCGTTACCGCGGTAGCGAGTTGAAAAATGATACCTATGCGTATGGTAAACATTCCTCCTTTGATTATCGTGCTCGTGTGATCTTCAATGCTAAGGTTAACGATAAAACTGATGCGGTTGTACGTATTCAAGGTTCTAGTGAATTCGGCAATAGCAATGCTACACAAGGTAAAATTAATCTTGCCTATGTAGATCATCATTTTGGTAAAGACACTACATTGCGCGTAGGTCGTCAACTCTATACACCAGGTCTAGGCCTTATGTATGATGATCTCGTTGATGGTGCTCGCCTCATGTACAAACATGGCAAGCTCGATGTATCTGCTAGTTATGGTTACTGGTTGGGCGGCGCTCCTACTTACCAAACTAGAGAAAATACAGTTACTGCAGCTATGGTTGAAGTTAAGGGTAAACTTAATAAACATGTTACTCTTGGTGGTATGTATGGTCGTTTCCATGATGGTAAATTGTACCAAGGCCAAGATGTGGATGCGTTGACAGGTAAACAAGTTAAATCCTTTATTGATTCTCCATACAAAAATATTTGGGGCCTCAATACAAATATGAACTTTAACCGTTGGAATGTATTCGGCGAATGGCTTACAGCTCCAGGCGTTTCCGATTCTCATGCTTGGATGGCTAGTCTTGGCTATGGTAACTATGACATTAAGAAAGCTCATACCTATAGCGTACGCGGTCAATACTACTACCAAGAAGGAAACTCCCCAATCTTCAGTAGTGCCTTTGCGCCTGCCTATAGCTTCTACAATCAACATTATGTAGATAATAAGGGCGTTGCCCATGTACGTAATGGTTTCAAAGGCTTCGTAGCTAATGTAAACTACGTACCATTCCAAAATGTATCTATCGGTGCTTACTATGGCTTCGGCAATAAAGATATGGATGGTAATACATTAGGCGATTACTGGCGTACAGATGTAAACTTCATGTTCTAATATATGTAGTTTGCATAACACATAATGGTTATATAAGATACATATTGTTATTTAATGGATCATGAACGCATCATGTTTATATAACACATAATCTAAATAAAGCTCGAGTTATATCTAGAACAGATGTAGCTCGGGCTTTTTTGTTTTATATGGCATTGTTATTTAAACCTTTATATACATTAGTAATGTTTTAAAAATTATCGATACTATTTCGTTAATACATGTAATGTTATAATAAATGAAAATGTTACTATTTGTGGAGTGTGAATAGGATGTATGAAATCGTAAATGAACCAAATTTAACCATTGCTTTTGATATGGATACAGAATTATCTCAATTTGGTGTGTTTGGCGTATATATTAAACAGGGCTATAATATTTGTTCCGGTTATATTGATCCCAGTGACTGGTCTGGAATCCGTACTGGATATAAAGAATTAGTAGATTTGTATGAGACTTGTAAAGGGACAGCCACCTTTACTTATGTATTAACTGGAGAAGGGGATACGCTTACATTCTCGTTAGATCAAAAGGGTGCTTTGACGATAGATGTTACTATCTGTACTACTTACAATTACAAATGTCATATGACAATTGAAAGTTTAGATCAAACGTATTTGCCAAAATTCATTGGATTTTTCAAAGAATTTTTGGAACGAGAACCAAAATAAAAAGAGTCGCATCATTAGGATGCGACTCTTTTTTGTACCCAGTTTCTATTTACAATTATTTTGTAACAACTTTAAGATCTACAGGGATTTTAGCTTCTACAGCTTCGCCTTTGATAACTTTTTGAGCAGTATCGATAGCGATTTTACCCATTTGGTCTGGTTGTTGAGCAATTGTTGCAGCCAATGTGCCGTCTTTAACAGCTTTGTCTGCGTCAGCAGTACCGTCGAAGCCTACGATGAAGATTGTTTTGCCTGCGGATTTAGCTGCTTGGATAGCGCCCAATGCCATTTCGTCGTTATGAGCGAAGATAGCTTGTACGTCTGGGTTAGCTTGCAAGATATTTGTTGCTACGTTCAAACCTTTTGTACGGTCGAAGTCAGCGCTTTGTTTTGCTACTACTGTTAAGTCTTTGTCAGCTACGTTGTGGAAACCTTGGCCGCGTTCACGAGTTGCGGAAGCACCAGGGATACCTTCGATTTCAGCTACTTTTGCAGCTTTGCCAACTTTATCAACGATAAGTTGAGCTGCCATTTCGCCGCCTTTTACGTTATCGGAAGCGATGTGAGCTACTACTTTGCCTTTGTCAGCAGAGCGGTCAACAGTGATTACAGGAATGTTTTTAGCATTTGCTGCTTCTACGGAAGTAGAGATAGCTGCAGAGTCTACAGGGTTAATGATCAATACGGAAACGCCACTTTCAAGCAAGTCAGAAATATCGTTTGCTTGTTTTGCAGGGTCGTTTTGAGCATCAACGATTTTAACTTTAAGACCAAGCGCTTTAGCTTGAGCCTCAACGCCTTCTTTCATAGTTACGAAGAATGGGTTGTTCAATGTGGAAACAGAGAAGCCGATAGTGCCGGATTTTTTGTCGCCGCCGTTATCAGCGCTTTTACCACAGCCTGCTACAAGACCGATAACCATAACGGCCATCGCCAACAGTAACAATAGTTTTTTCATAGGAACCTCCTAGGCTTTCTTACGGTCTGCAAGAACAGCCAGTAAAATAACAATACCTTTTACAACTTGTTGATAGAAACTGGAAACGTCGAGAATATTTAACCCATTGTTGAGGGTACCGATAATTAGGGCACCAATTAATGTGCCAACGATATGACCACGACCACCAGCAAGGCTTGTGCCGCCAAGAACTACGGCCGCGATAGCGTCAAGTTCGTAGCCTGCACCTGCTGTAGGTTGTGCAGAGTTAAGACGAGAAGTGATGATTGCACCAGCGATACCACAGAGCATACCAGTCAAGGCATACACGAAGATTTTAACGCGGTCAATCTTGATACCAGCAATGTAACTTACCTTTTCACTACCACCTACGGCGTATGTTTTACGGCCTAAGGATGTGCGGCTCAATACGAACCAGAGGATGATGAAAGCAAGGAACATTGTGATAGCTGGAACTGGAAGGCCTGCAATATCCCCTTGGCCAAAGCCGTGGAATAGAGGGTCTTGTGTAAGGCCGGAGATTGGGTTACCGTCTGTGAATACTAAGGTTGCACCACGGTAGATAGTCATGGTCGCCAAGGTAGCGATAAATGGAGCTACGCGGCCATAGGTGATAACGAGACCGTTGATGCCGCCCAATACAAGGCCCGCACCTGCAGCTAATACGATAGCCAATACAGGGTCAGTACCAGTTACGATGAGGTTGGCCATCACTGCACTAGAGAGGGCAAGGATAGAACCAACAGATAAGTCGATACCGCCCGTTAAGATGACAAAAGTCATACCAAAGGCGATGATCGCATTGATGGATACTTGGCGTAACAAGTTACGCAAGTTAGAAAATTCAAGGAAACTGTCGTTCATGACAGAGATAATTACAAATAAAAGGATGAGGCCGATGAGGGGGCCTAATTTTTTTACATATTGTAGAGCTTTGCTGTCCATTATTGTCCTCCTGTGGCTAATGTCATAATCGATTCTGGTGTTGCATCGCTACGGTCCAAGATACCTGCTACGCGACCTTCGTGAATGACCATAACGCGGTCGCTCATGCCGAGCACTTCAGGTAACTCAGAGGACACCATGATAATGGACACACCATCGTTCGTTAATTCGTTCATTAAATCATAAATATCACGTTTCGCACCGATATCGATACCGCGCGTTGGCTCATCCATGATGATAATAGATGGTTTTTTACCGATCCATTTAGCGATAACAACTTTTTGTTGGTTACCACCAGAGAGGGAGGACGCCGCTTCGTGAATAGATTGTGTTTTAACGCCTAGTTTTTTAGACAATTCGTCAGCAAAGGAATTGAGCTTGCTCTTATCCAATACATGAGATGGACAAATTTCGTCAAGGTTCGGCAATGTAATATTGGAACCGATGGAGAAATCGAGGATCAAGCCTTCGCTCTTTCTATTTTCTGTGATGAAAGCAATGCCAGCTTTGATGGCATCTTCTGGTTTTTTACAGTTGAGAACGGAGCCGTTAACTGTTACGGTACCGCCATTGTGCTTGTCTACACCGAAGATGGCACGCATAATCTCTGTACGGCCAGCGCCCATAAGGCCTGCTACGCCGAGGATTTCGCCTTTGCGCAAGGAGAAGGAAATGTCGTTGTCGAAACCTTCTGGTTTAAGGTTATCGACGCTCATCACAACTTCGCCAGGTGTTGTAGTACGAGCAGGGTAGAACTCGTCGATAGAACGACCTACCATGTGGCGTACCACTTCGTCTACAGAAATCTCAGATGTTGGTTTTGTAATGATGGTGTGACCATCACGCATAACCGTTATAGTATCGCATTCGCTAAATACCTCTTCCATACGGTGAGAGATATACACGATAGCAACGCCGCGGGCTTTCATTTTGCGCATCATGTTAAACAATGTCGCCGTTTCACGCTCTGTAAGGGCTGCTGTCGGTTCGTCCATGATGACAACCTTGGCATCTAACATCAAGATACGAAGGATTTCTGTCATCTGTTGGTGACCGACGGAGCAAAGGCCCGCCTCAGTAGTGAGTGGCAATTCGATACCCAACTCGCGGCAGGTGTTTTCTGCCTCAGCGAGCATCGCCTTTTTATCGAGCATACCAAATTTATTGCGCTTCGGTCTCATTAAATACAGATTTTCTAACAATGTTAGATTTGGCCAAATGTTGAGCTCTTGGTGGATGAAAGCCACACCGTTTAGCTCGGCCTCTCTCGGGTTCGGGAAGGTGCGCTCTACGCCGTCGATGGTGATTGTGCCAGCATCTGCCTTGTGAATACCGGTGAGGATATTCATGAGGGTGGACTTGCCAGCGCCGTTTTCGCCCATCAAGGCGTGAACCTCGCCCTCCTTGAGGGTAATACTTACATCGCGTAGTACTTGGTTCGTACCAAATGCCTTTGCAATGCCTGACATAACAATTTCCATAACTACTCCTATATGACTTGTGAAAGTATCTCTTAATTTATTGCTCTAGGGACGATCGCTGAAAATACAATCGGCACGCAAGATAATGTTCGCATACGGAGATGCTTCACCAGTTCTAATAATGCATTTGCATTGTTTTGTTGCTTCTTTGAAAGCTTCATGGCTCGTTTCAATCCATTCGTATTGATTGGATGGGAAGGTAGACTCCAAGAAGTCATAAGCTTCAGGATTATTTTCTTTAATTTCTTTTGCTACATGAATCGCTTCGGATTTCATATGCTTAGCGATGATGGATACCACTTGCTCGAAGCTTGGTACACCAAAATCTAAGGCTAAGTCGATTTTTTGAACCCCTTCAGGCACTGGCAAACCACAATCGGCGATACAAATCGAATCTGTGTGGCCGAGATCTGCAAGAACCTTAGCGATATGGCTATTTAAAATGCCGTGTCGTTGCATGGTAAACTCCTTTTTCTATTCTAATGAATGAGGTTTTAACGCCTCATTCATTAACTCTCTCTGTTATATAGAGGGCAGATGTATTCGTTGCATGAGAATGTATAGCTTGTATTGAATAGACCTTTCAAAGCGACTTTGGCCCTGCGAAGGCAGACCTGGCCAGTGGAGCTTTTAAAGGTCTATTCAATATGCTAACTCTTTGCCAAGAATGCAGCAACCTCGTCCTTCGTAGGCATGCCACCTTGGGCACCCAAGCGTTGGATGGAGAGGGCCGCTGCTGCATTGCCGTAGTTCAACGCATCGGCTAAGCTTTTACCATTAACGATGGCTGTTGCAAAGGCGCCGTTGAAGGTATCGCCTGCACCTGTTGTATCTACGGGTTTCACCTTGAAACCGGATACGGTGTGGATTTCACCGTTGTCGGCGTAGCCTACGCCTTTGCTACCGAGGGTAACGATGATTTTATTTTCGTTAGCTAATAATGTTTCCTCTGTAGATTGATTAGGGTAAAGCGCTGAAAGCTCATGTTCGTTTGGCGTAATATAGGTTGCCAATTCTAACCATTCAGGATTGAGGTCAGCCGCCGGAGCCGGATTTAAGAGGACTTTCACATGTGCCTCGTGACAACGACGAACGATGTATTCAATAGTTGGAATCGGAATCTCATTTTGTACCATTACGAGATCTGCTTGCTCGATAGCAGACCAAGCGTTATCTACTACGGTTTTGTCGACTTTAGCATTTGCGCCACCGATAACGATGATACTGTTATCACCTTCCGCCAATGTAATGTGAGCCGTACCAGTTGTTGTATCTGGAACAGTGACGATGTAGTCTGTATTGATATGATTTTCTTTTAGATTATCTACAATCATTTGACCGTAAGCATCTTGACCGATGCAACCAACCATGGTAACCTCTGCACCTAATCGGGCAGCTGCTACCGCTTGGTTGGCACCTTTGCCACCGTGAGCGATGTGCAATTCGTTGCCCATGATTGTTTCGCCTGCAGTAGGGCGTTTGTCCGCGAGGACTACAATATCCATGTTACAACTGCCAATAACAACAATGCGATTCATAATAACTCCTTAATCAGCCTCAGCCCTAAGTGGGACTAAAAATGGGCATTATTAATTTTTATACATAAATTTCTCGACGTTTTATGCGGAGAAATGTATATATAAATGGTATAGATAACCGCATAGGCGTTTACTTTCACATATCTATTAGTATAACTTAATCATTTATTAGGATAGCGTAAATAAGCAACTTTATCTATATAAATAACTATAAAATATGGGAATAAGAAAAGGTATATCCAAAATCTATGTTACATGAGTAAAAATGTACCGATTAGATTTTGGATATACCACAAAAAAGACTACCTACAATAGTAGATAGTCTTTAGCTATTTATATAGTTATAAATTAGTGAAAGCTTGGTTTGTCGTAGTGCGTGCCTGGTTCGCCAATACCGATGCTTGCACGGTGGAATGGGGTTTCATCATCTACATGTAAGATGTCGAAGATGGCTTTTACTACAGCTTCCCGTGTAACTTGGGCATCGTTAAATTGAACGCCTTCAGGAATGAGCTCATAATTTGTATTTTCTGGATCATTGTAGAGCCATGTGAGGCGCAAGATTGTGTAGTTTAAGTTAGATTCGCGCAACACATTGCGTGCTTGACGTTCGCCTTGAACATAGCTAATAGGCAAGCTGTCGAAGGTCCATTTTTCAAGTGCTGCAGGGAATTCACCAGAAAGACCAGCCATAGAAAGGCCGATGACACGGCGTACATTTTTACGGCTCAATGCTTTCACAATAGCCGCCATATCGCTGCCAGATTCCATAGCACCTACAAATACAATCTCTGCATTTGTTACCGCTTCCTCTAATTTTGCAGGGTTTTGGAAGGAGCCCTCGATGACAGTAACGCGTTCATGCTCTAAAATTTCTGGATGTAAACGAGTACTCAATTGGCGACCATATAATGTAAGGTGCATATCTGTATATGTTAATAATGTAGCAGTCAACTTTTGTGCAATTTGGCCTGCGGCCCCTAAAATTGTAATATATTTGTACATATAGACCTCCTATGTCCTAGGCATAAGTATTTGTATGCATTATATCACAACTATATGACGAGAAAGTGAGAATAGAAATTTAATTAATAGCTAGAATTTCTTTTGTTGTTCTTAGTTGCGCAAATCGATTTCTCCAAATTTTTTCCTTGTAAAAGGATAAGATTTGATTGGCAGATAGATGGATGTTGTCAAAGGTTGAGATCGCATCTTCGACGATGGTGATTTTATAACCATATTCAAAGCCTACTTTTACAGACGTATCAATGCAAAATTCCACCTGCATTCCTACGAATGTCAAATCGGTAATACTTTTGCTATCCAAATATTCCTTTAATGCACTATCTTTGAAGATGCTATTGTAATATTTATTGAAAATCTTTTCGTTTTCTTGCGGTTTTAATTCGTGATAGACTTGCCAATTATCGCTACCTGTTGCTAATAAGCCTTCATCTTCAGAATGTCTAATAAAAATGACTTCTATATTTTGATTTCTGAAATATTGAATGATTGCTTTTGTATTCGCGATAAGATTTTTCGCATCATAAGGACTTTTGTTAACTAAGCCTTCTTGAATATCGATTACGATTAATGCCTGTGCCATGATGGAGTTCCTTTATTAAAGATACAATATATGTATCATGAGAAAGTAATTAGAATTTATTATATTAGTTATTAAATTATTGTCAATTTCTTCGTATATAAGTATCCATGCGCATTATATCACAAGTATATAACAAGAAAAGGAAGAAAGCAGTATCATATATGTTGATAGTAATTTTAAGAAATGTTGTAAAATTTGATGTTGAATTTACATGATAATTTAACTACAATAATGATAAGATATTAGAAAGATGAGTGTTATATCACTAAAAGATTTTGGAGGTGATAGTATGCCGAATATAAAACCTATTTCAGATTTACGTAATTATTCTGAAGTTTTACGTGATGTTACTATAGATAGTCCTGTATTTTTAACTAAAAATGGTAGAGGTAGATATGCAATTATGGATATTCAAGATTATGAACGTGTAATGGCTACTATAAAACTTATGGGGGCTTTAGAGACCGGTCGTAAATCTGGTGAAGAACAAGGCTGGATTTCATCAGAGCAACTAAAGAGTGAATTGGGGATTTAATTATGAATAATCAAATTAGCTATGCACCAAAAGCACGAGAAGATTTGCTAGAAATAAAATCTTTTATAGAAGAAGAAACCGGTGATATTGAGTTAGCTAAGAAAACCGTTTCGGATATAGTGACTACGAATGACTCGTTGAGTATATTTCCAGAAATGGGGCAGCGATTATTGATTAATCTAGAAAGCAAAATTGAATACAGATATTTACTTTGTCATAATTATTTAAGTTTTTATCGTTATTTAGACCGGACTATCTATATTGATAGAATATTAAACAGTAGACGTGATTATCTTAGAATACTATTAGATGAAGTACATTAGTTATTAAAAGCACTATCGTTAATAGATGGTGCTTTTTATCATATGATAAACATACTATCTATAATAGTATCTTGCCTTTCACAAATCTCTGAAGAATGTTACAATAGACACTATATATTCATTTTTAGAAAAGAGGCTATTATGGAACGGATTCAAGATCTTGTGTACACGCATGTGCAGGGTGGCCAGTTTAGATGGGTTACCGTCAGCACATTGATGCTCGCATTGGGCACGATATTGCATTTGGTGAGCCCTAGTGTGGCTGGGGTAACGCCAAACTGGACAATTGCTACGTATTGCGTAGCTATTTTGTTGACTCGTCCTAGTTTGAGTCAAACGTTGGGGATTGGCCTTGTAGCGGCCCTCATCAATGTTTTGACATCTAAGTCAGCATTCCCTTACGGCAACTTGTTGTCTGAACCAGGTGGTGCTTTGACGGCAGCTCTCGTGACGCGCGCTATGTTGTCCGTGAAGTTCCGTAAAATCGGTGGCTTTGATTTAACGCCAATCTTATCTGGCTTCTTAGCGACTGTTGTATCTGGTGGTATCTTCGTTACTATTTTGTGGAAAGTGTTGGGCTTACCAGACAATGTATATATGTATGGTATGTGGCCGATGGTTCTTATCGTAGGTGCTTTGAATGGTGCCATTACGCCAATCTTGTACATTCCGGCGCAACGTCTATTCTCTAAACGCGGTATGTTGCCAAGTACAGATCAATTGACGTCTGACCATAGTCATATGACGATCTTGCCTGAGCGCCAAGCTAAGATTTCCATTGAACACGTAAATTACTACCATCCTAAGGCGACTACACCATCTCTTGAAAACATCAATCTCGATGTACATGATGGGGACTTCTTAGTGGTAACAGGTCCAGCAGGTTGTGGTAAAAGTACCCTTTGCATGGCTATGGTAGGGGCTGTACCTAAATTCTACGGCGGCCGCCTTGAAGGCATGGTGTTCGTAGATGGCAAAGCGACTACGCAAATGGAAATTCCAGAGCTAGCGAACCATATCGGTGTGGTTCTCGCTGATTACGATACACAACTCGTAACGATGACAGTTCGTGAAGAAGTGGCCTTTGCCATGGAAAATCGCGGTTATGACCGTAAAACCATTAAAGCACGTTCTGAAGAGGTGTTTGCACAAGTTGGTCTTGTCGGCTTAGAAGATCGCAAAATTACAAGTCTATCCGGTGGTCAACGCCAACGTTTGGCGATTGCTTCCGTATTGGCTACGAACCCAACTGTTCTTGTTCTTGATGAACCAACGAGCTCCCTCGACCCAGATGGGACTGCCGAATTATATCGCCTCGTAGGTGATTTGAACAAGAAACACGGTATTACCGTTGTTGTTATCGACCATGACTTACACGCTGTATTGCCGTATGCAAACCGCATGGCTCTCATGGTGGACGGCTCTATTGCTTGTGATGACGATGTACCAACTACGCTTCGTTATATGTACGAACACAATATTCACGTTGATGCGTTGCCATCCGTGTTCACCACGTATATGGAACTTGAACAAGCGGGCTTCCACAGTGATGAGCCTTGGCTTAGTATCGAGTCTGCTATCAAGGGCTTGCACCAAATTGAAATGGCTCATGCCATCCAAACTGAGGTGCATGGTGAAAGCAAGTCTCCAGCTAATCAAACAAATACAGTAGAACATAAACAACCAATTCAACGCGTTGATGATGTACAAGGAAAGGACGGTGGCGCTCATGCTTAAGGTTGAAAATATCCGCTTTGGCTATGTGCCATCCGTAGATATTTTTCGAGACGTGACTTTCACCATCGAAGGAGGCGAATATATCGCCATCGGTGGTCGTAATGGTTGCGGTAAAACGACCATAACTCGTTTGCTCGTAGGCCTCGAAAAGGCTAGCGAAGGCCGCATGTATTATAACGGTAGGGACATTACGTCCATGCCGCCGTCTAAACGGGGGCAATTTATCGGCTATGTATTCCAACAGCCAGATCGTCAAATGTTTAGACCCACTGTAGCCACTGAGGTTGCCTTTGGTCCTGAATCTTTGGGTCGTACTAAATCCGAAGTGAAACGCATCGTTGATGAAGTATTGAAACGTACAGGTATTGCTCACTTGCGTGAAGCATACCCTCCGACATTGCGCCGTGGTGAAAAGCAACGCGTAGCCATTGCTTCCGCGTTGGCTATGAAGTCTAAAATCCTCATCCTCGATGAGCCAACAAGTGGTCAAGATGGTAAGGAAACAAAAGAGCTATTAGCATTATTGCGTCAGCTCAATGCAGAAGGTATCACGATCCTTCTCATTACACATGATATGGAAAT
>OGTZ01000180.1_pt1 | contig 40126 bp, 34 predicted proteins | sample 1573651 | NCBI WGS metagenome assembly OGTZ01 (sample SAMEA2582160, study PRJEB24529) | metagenome | biome: Human gut stool | place: China | collected 2011 | reverse complement strand
GTTTTTTATATAAAAATCTAGAGAGGGTTGTTTTATTCTAAATAAATCTATTGTGTTATTAAAATTAATAACGCAGGGTAGCTTTACGTCAAAAAATAAATAAAAGGAGTTTATTATGCCAAACTTAAAAATTGCATATAGTCCAAAAGTTGAACAATATTTCTCTACAAATAGAGAATTAGTTGAAATTACCAAAACAGACTTTACTGATGTTTCCGCTATTGTGTTGACTTCAGGAGATGTCGGTGACTACCTTGAACGTATTCAGGCAACGAACTTTGGTATTCCAGTATTTGTTGTTCAAACTGAAGAAGAACAAGTTGATCCGAAATTCTATGATGCTATTTATCATATTCAAGATTTAAATGGTTATGATATTAAGCTTTATAGTCGTCAAATCGAAACTGCAGCAAAACTTTATGAAGAAAAAATGTTACCGCCATTCTTCAAAATGTTAAGTGAATATGTGGAAATGGGTAATATTGCTTTTGACTGTCCAGGACATCAAGGTGGTCAATACTATCGTAAACATCCAGCAGGTCGTTTCCTTTATGACTTCTACGGTGAAAATATTTTCCGTTCAGATATTTGTAATGCTGACGTGAAATTAGGTGACTTGTTAATTCACGAAGGGGCAGCTTGTGATGCACAAAAATACGCAGCTCAAGTATTCAATGCGGATAAAACTTACTTCGTATTAAATGGTACTTCTTCTTCAAACAAAGTTGCGTTAAATGCTGTACTTGCTCCGGGCGATTTAGTGTTATTTGACCGTAATAACCATAAATCAAATCACCATGGTGCATTAATTCAAGCAGGTGCAACCCCAATTTACTTAGAAACAGCACGTAATCCATTTGGTTTCATTGGTGGTATTGATAGTCACTGCTTCGAAGAAGATTATTTGAAATCATTAATTAAAGAAGTCGCACCTGAAAAATTAAACCAAAAACGTCCATTCCGTTTAGCCGTTATTCAATTAGGTACTTATGACGGTACAATTTATAACGCACGTCAAGTGGTAGATAAAATTGGTCATCTTTGTGACTACATCTTATTCGACTCTGCATGGGTAGGTTATGAACAATTCATTCCAATGATGAAAGACTGCTCGCCATTATTGCTTGAATTAAATGAAAATGACCCTGGTATTTTAGTGACTCAATCTGTTCATAAACAACAAGCAGGTTTCTCACAAACTTCACAAATTCACAAAAAAGATAAACACATTAAAGGTCAAGATCGTTATGTAAACCACAAACGTTTCAATAATGCCTTTATGTTACATGCATCAACCAGTCCATTCTATCCATTATTTGCGGCATTAGATGTGAATGCGAAAATTCAAGGTAGTGAAGCGGGTCGTCGTTTATGGCATGAATGTGTGAAAGTGGGTATCGAAGCACGTAAATTAGTATTAAATCACTGTGAATTAATTCGTCCATTTATTCCAACCACAATTAAAGGTAAAAAATGGCAAGATTATGACACAGAAGAAATTGCAACTAATCTCGAATTCTTCAAATTCCACCCAACAGATACATGGCATAAATTTGAAGGCTATGCTGATGAACAATACTTCGTTGACCCATGTAAATTCTTGCTTACCACGCCAGGTATTAGCTTAGAAACCGGTGAATATGAAAAATTTGGTGTACCAGCAACTATTCTTGCTAACTACTTACGTGAAAACGGTATTATTCCGGAAAAATGTGACTTGAACTCAATTTTATTCTTGCTCACTCCGGCAGAAACCCTCACCAAAATGCAAACTTTGGTTGCTCAAATCGCCTTGTTTGAAAAACACATTAAACAAGACTCTTTATTAAAAGATGTATTGCCAACTGTGTATAAAAACAATGAAGACCGTTACAAAGGCTACACCATCCGTCAATTATGCCAAGAAATGCATGACCTTTATGTAAGCCGTAATGTAAAACAACTTCAAAAAGACCTATTCCGCAAAGCAACATTACCGGAATATGCGTTAAATCCACACGATGCGAATATTGAATTCGTTCGTAACAAAGTTGAACTTGTTCCATTAACAGACATTGTTGGTCGTGTGGCTGCGGAAGGTGCGTTACCTTATCCTCCAGGTGTGTTATGTGTGGTTCCAGGGGAAAGATGGAGTCCAACTGCACAAAAATACTTCCTTGCGTTAGAAGAGGGCATCAACACATTACCTGGCTTCGCACCTGAAATCCAAGGGGTTTATTTACAAAAAGATCCTGATGGACGTACTCGTGCATATGGCTATGTTTTAACTGACTATTAATAAAGTGAGGTTATGAAGGTTTTCCTCATCACCCTCTCAGCACAAACAAAAAAGTGCGGTTAAAAACATCTGATTTTTTGACCGCACTTGTAGGAGTATAAATTATGAGTGCTAAAAGTAATAAAATTGGTGTAGTACAACTCACCATTCTTACCATGGTTAATATGATGGGTTCCGGTATCATTATGTTACCGACCAAATTAGCCGAAATTGGGACTATTTCCATCGTTTCTTGGCTTGTAACAGCTGTAGGTTCAACAGCTTTAGCTTACGCATTTGCCCAATGTGGTATGTTCAGTAAAAAATCTGGTGGTATGGGCGGTTATGCGGAATACTCTTTCGGCAAAGCCGGTAACTTCATGGCAAACTACACTTACGGTGTGTCGTTAGTTATTGCGAATACAGCAATCGCGATTTCTGCTGTGGGTTATGGTTCCGAGTTCCTTGGTGCAACCCTTTCTCCACTTTCTATTGCATTATGGACAATCTTTACACTGTGGCTTGCGACCATTCTTAACTTTGGTGGTGCTAGAATCACTGGTAACATCAGTTCATTCACTATTTGGGGTGTAATTATCCCTGTGGTCGGTATTTCTATCATCGGTTGGAAATGGTTTGATGGTACGATGTATATAAATTCTTGGAACCCACACAATGTGCCTACCTTTGAAGCGATTGGCGTCTCTATTTCAATGACATTATGGGCGTTCTTAGGATTAGAATCAGCTTGTGCGAATGCAGATGCTGTTGCAAACCCAGAGAAAAACGTACCAATCGCAGTACTTGGTGGTACTTTAGGGGCAGCGGTAATTTATATCGTTTCAACTAACGTGATCGCAGGTATTGTACCTAACCTTGAACTTGCTAACTCAACAGCACCATTTGGTTTAGCCTTTGCTCATATGTTTAATGAAACAATCGGTAAAGTCATCATGGGCTTAATGGTTATGTCTTGCTTTGGTTCATTATTAGGCTGGCAGTTCACTATTGCTCAAGTATTTAAATCTTCAGCGGAAGAAGGCTATTTCCCAGCATTCTTCAAAAAAGTTACCAGTAAAGATGCACCAATTGTTGGTATGGTGACTATTACTGCGTTACAAACTTTACTTTCTCTAATGACAATTAGCCCATCATTAAATAAACAATTCAATGTGTTAGTGGACTTAGCAGTGGTCACAAACGTCATTCCATACTTGCTCTCAATGGCTGCTCTTGCAGTGTTATTGAAAGCGGAAAATGTTGCGCCACAAAAATATAAAACAACCGTTTTTGTTGCCTTTATTGGTTCTCTCTATAGTATCTATGCACTTTATGCAGCGGGTGAACAAGCGATGTTATATGGTTCAATTGTGACCTTTATTGGTTGGACATTGTATGGCTTTGTTTCTTACAAATTTGATCTTAAAAAATCACACGCTAATTAAAAAAGAAAAGCCTACATTTTCATGTAGGCCTTTCAAGTGGTAGGTTGCAATAAGCTAAGTACAAAAGAGCGGTTGAAAATTTAATTGTTTTCAACCGTTCTTTTTATTTAGAACAATACTCTCAACAATACAGGCTGAAATTCCGTTTGTTGACCGAGTTTTCGGGTGTAACGTTTAACCATGACAAAGGAAAGTGCGGTCAAAATAAAGATTAAAATCGCACGGATGATCTCATTTTCACTGATATAACTTGAAAGCAATGTTGCAACTAATAGAGTGAAAAGTGGCACGATATACATTAATAGTGCGGAGAAAAGCATAGATTTTTCTTCTAGACCGATCTCCACCATTTGACCTGTGCGCAGTGGCGTGATGGTTTCGAGCGTAAAGATATGCTCGCCTCGTTTTCCATTGAGTTCAGAAAGGGAGGCTGTCCCACAGGCTTCTCTAGCCGAACAAGCGCCACAGGCACTCTGGGACTGACATTTTACTTTAGCAAGACCGGTTTCCGCATCATAGCTCATCACAACGGCACTTTCTTTTAGCATTGTGCTTCTCCCATATAAATATCAAAGCGGTGGTTTTTGGTTTCACGACTAACATGGGGCGCTTTTTGCGCTAAGAATTCCGCATAATCAGGACGTTTTACCACCACGCGTTTACGGGCTAATTGTAGCGCAGGTGTCAAGAGCTCATCAGCATCCAAATCGGCACCAACTAAATGTTGGAATACACGCATTTCTTTTTTAACCAGGGCAGATTTTTGCTTATGTGGATACATTGGATCCAAATACACCACATCGGCACTCTCTGTTTTTGGATTGAGTTCGGCAATATGATGAATGCCCAATAATTGCATATTTTGTTGCATCATTTCGCCTATTTCTGCATCTTGATAGGCGCGGTTGAGGCCGTCCTGTAATAGCAAATATACCACGGGATGGCGTTCCACTAAACGTACTTGGCAACCGATAGAAGCTAAAACAAAGGCATCTCGACCAAGTCCGGCCGTGGCATCAATCACGGAAGGCAATTCTGAGCCCTTAATGCCTACAGCTTTGGCAACAGCTTCGCCACGTCCACCACCGAATTTACGACGATGGGCCATTGCACCGGCTACGAAATCCACAAACACATCGCCCAATTTAGGCTCATCCAGTTTACGCAAGGCAATATGGGTTTCAGTTTGTACCAATGCAAGCGGACTTTCAGTACAATGTTCGATACCAAGAGAGGCACAAAGTGCGGTCAATTCTGACAATGTTCCCGATTCAGCAAGCAGTTGAATTTTTATTTTCTCACCAGCCATACGCCGCTTTCCATATGATCTGTGTAAGGGAATTGATCAAACAGCGCCGCTTTTTCAATGCGGTGGGTTTGGCTTAGGGTTTGCAAATTCTCACAAAGGGTATGTGGGTTGCAGGAAATATACAAAATACGATCGTAATTCTGCATCAGTTTTACCGTGTCAGGGTCAAGCCCTGCTCGTGGTGGATCAACAAAAATTGTATTGCATTGATAGGCTTTTAAATCAATGCCTTTTAAGCGATTAAACTCACGTACACCATTCATGGCTTGGGTAAATTCTTCTGCGGACATACGAATAATTTGCAGATTATCTATACCATTTTCCGCAATATTAAATTGTGCAGCTGCAACAGATGGCTTGGCGATTTCGGTAGCAAGGACTTTACGGAAGTTTTGTGCAAGGGCGATAGAGAAATTGCCGTTGCCGCAGTACAGCTCTAATAAATCGCCCTGAGAACCTTGAGTGCAATCAATCGCCCATTCCAACATCTTGCAATTCACGGCTGCATTTGGCTGAGTGAAACTATTTTCTACTTGGCGATAAACATAATTGCGTCCTTTTATCGGTAACACTTCATCGACAAAATCTTGCTCTAAACAGATTTTTTGTTTACTCGCACGACCAATCAGTTGCACATCAAAACCAAGTTGTTGTAATTCGCCTTTCAAGTTTTCGGCAGCATTTTGCCATTCTTCCGTAAGTTGCTTGTGGTAAAGCAGGCTTACAATAATTTTATTGCTAAGCGTGCTCAAATAATCAATTTGAAACAGTTTTTTATGCAATACTTCCTGCGTTTTTAACAACGGTAGTAAGGCTTTCATCATGCGATTTATCAGTTCACTGGCAATCGGGAATTCATCTACTCGATAGCGCTGCAAGGTGCTTTGATCAAACATGATGTGATAAAAATCGCCTTTATCATGCCAAATACGAAATTCTGCACGCATCCGATAATGGCTAGTCGGTGAATCAAACACGGCTATTTCTGGGGCGTTAAAGGGCTGCAAAAGTGCGGTCAGTTTTTCAGTCTTTTTTTGCAGGAGTTCGGTATATTGGGAAATGGGTAGTTGCATTGATGTTTACGTTTGAATGATAAATATCCCACAGCCCTTGGCAAGCATGGGGATTGAGTAAAAAAGCAAAAGGCAAGCTTCTGCCTGCCTTTTTAAGTGTATTATTCGCCAGAATAATCTTCGCCGCCAGAAGCCGCTTCGCTCACATCTCCTGATAAGGTGTAAACACGTTTTGTTGTGTTAATGCGAGTACGATATTTATTCCAGGTTTTTTCGAAGAAAGTTTCCGGTGCACGTTCACCACGGCAAAAAGCAACAAATTCTTTTTCTTCTTTTGTCGCTGGCTTGCGTTCGCCTGAATCTAATGCTTTAAACGCTTGACCATATTGCTCTAATACTTGGGATTCTTTGATTGTATAATCACCGTGACGGGAAAATCCGCGTGGGTAGTTTTTGTCGTCAAAAAAACGACGAGTAACACTGAAACTAGCAGCCATAATCATCTCTCTTCTTTATATTTAAAAACGGCAGGCATTAAACCAATTTTTTTTTATTTTTGCAATAAACCTTTCACGGTTTCTACATAATCTTTGACGAAATCATCGTAATTTAAGCCTTCAGGGTTTACACGATATTTGCCATTGACATAGAAATCAGGTACGCCATGTACTTTAAACTGCTCAGCCGCATTCACTTGTTTATTCACTAAACCGTTTACAGCAAAGCTATTGATATTGTTATCAAATTGTTCAGCAGTCACGCCGTTATCAATGAAGATTTTACGGATATCGTCCATTGAGGTTAATTTATCTTGTTGTGCGGCTTCAAATAAAGGCGCTTTCACTTTGCTTTCTGCACCAAGCGCCATCGCTAATGCCCATGCACGAGTGAGGTTTTCAGATTGACGACCTAAGAAGTTAACGTGATATTGTTTAAATTCAGTGCCTTTTGGTAAGCTTTCTGCAACTTGTTTTGGAATATGGTATTCCATTTCAAAGGCGTAGCAATGCGGGCAGTAGAAAGAGAAAAATTCAATCACTTCAGGCTGTGCAGAAGCGGTTTGACCCACTTGAACGTATTGTTTACCTTCTTCTAAATTAGCTGCGAATGCGTTAAATGAAAATAAAGCACCGAGTAAAAATAAAACTTTTTTCATTTGTTTTCCTTATTTAATAATTCCGCGTGCTTTTAGCAATGCGGTTTTAAAATCTTCTTCATAATCTTTTTTGATACCTGGAATCGGCTCAAACTTATCTGTGTCGTGCATTTTTAAATGATAAATAATCACTTCATCAGATAATTCTGCCACGGGCTTATCGAAACCTGCTTCATCAGCAATTTTTTGCAAAATTTGTAGCAAGCTCAGATCTGGGTCTTTAGACCAGTAAGGTTGTAAAAGTTCCAAAACTTCATTTAAACGCTTACATTTCATTGCTATTTCCTTTTAAATGGAGAAAAATAAGGCTAGATCATACTTCAAATAAGGCAATAAGAAAATATGGAATACACAATAAGTGCGGTTATTTTGGCTGGCGGAAAAGCACGGAGAATGAATGGGGCGGATAAAGGCTTACAGCTTTTACAAAATAAACCGTTAATTAGTCATGTGATTGAGCGCTTACAACCCCAAGTGGTTGATATATCGATTAATGCTAATCGTCACCATACGGAGTATGCTCAATGGGGTTTTCCCGTATTTTCAGATGAATTGCCTGATTTTCAGGGACCGTTGAGTGGTATGCTAACATCACTCGAAAAAGCTAAAACGGATTTTGTACTGTTTGTGCCTTGTGATAGTCCGTATTTTCCACAAAACTTATTAGAAAAACTAAAAAGCGCGGTTAAAAATGACCGCACTTTAATTGCTTATGCAAAAGATAAGGAGCGTGAACACCCGACATTTTGTTTGATGTCCGTTCAGCTTAAAGAGAAGTTACGTGCCTATTTAAACGATGGCGAACGACGTTTATTACAATTTATGAACAAAAATGGGGCGGTTGCTGTCCAATTTGACGAACAAGAAGGACGATTTGTAAATTTTAATACCTTAGAAGATTTACAATAAATTATTTGTTTAACCTTGAATTTTGTAAAAAATTCTCCATTATTGCAGTGTTTACTTTCTATTTTATTGAGGAACTTTATTATGATGCGAATCCTTTTATTTTTAGCCACTAACTTTGCTGTGATGCTTGTGTTAGGGATTATTTTAAATGTGACCGGTATTGCAGGAAATAGTACAGGTGGCATTTTAATTATGGCGATGCTTTTCGGTTTTGCCGGATCATTGATTTCGTTATTTTTATCAAAAACCATGGCATTGCGCTCTGTGGGCGCGGAAGTAATTACCGAGCCACGTAATCAAGCTGAACGTTGGTTGGTAGAAACGGTACGCCGCCAAGCACAGCAAGCCGGCATCCCAATGCCAGATGTGGCGATTTACCATTCTAATGATGCGAATGCATTTGCTACGGGGGCAACTAAAAACAATTCTTTAGTGGCGATTAGTACGGGTTTATTAAACTCCATGACGGAAGAAGAAGCAGAGGCGGTATTGGCTCATGAGGTCTCACACATCGCGAATGGCGATATGGTGACCATGACTTTATTGCAGGGCGTATTGAATACCTTCGTGATTTTCTTATCTCGCGTGATTGCCAATGTGGTAGCAAGTTCTCGTAATGGCGATGAAGAAAGCCGTAGTTCAGGCATTTACTTCTTGGTTTCAATGGTGTTAGAAATTGTATTTGGTATTTTAGCGAGCATTATCGCGATGTGGTTCTCACGTTATCGTGAATATCGTGCAGATGCTGGTTCTGCGCACCTTGTGGGTAAAGAAAAAATGATTGCGGCATTACAACGTTTACAACAAATTCATGAGCCACAAGAGATGGAAGGTTCACTTAATGCCTTTATGATTAACGGCAAACGTAGCGAACTCTTTATGAGCCATCCTCCGCTTGAAAAACGTATCGAAGCATTACGTAGTTTATAAAAGATAAAAAAAAAACAAAGGGCTAAATGTAATATTTAGCCCTTTCTATTTGTAGATTATTTAATACCCGCTAAGACTTTAGTGAGTAATTCCCAGTATGTTTGTACTGTTGAAATTTGGACTTTTTCATCTGGCGAATGTGCATTGCGAATAGTTGGTCCCACAGAAATCATATCAATATTCGGATAATGTTCTTTCAACAAGCCACATTCAAGCCCCGCGTGAATCACTTTAATCTCAGGCTCTTTGCCAAGCACTTCTGCATAATGTTTTTTCATTAATGTCAAAATTGCGGTGTCATTTACTGGTTTCCAACCTGGGTAAGAACCTGAAAATTCAACTGTTGCACCAGTGAGTTTAGCGAGTGAGGTTAAGGTGTCTTCTACATATTCTTTACCGCTTTCAATCAATGAGCGAATAAGAATCGTGCCTTCGATTTTATCTTCAAGGGTTTTTAACACACCAATACTTAACGAGCTTTCCACGACATTTTTAATCACATCGCTATTGCGGATGACACCGTTTGGTAACACATTCAGCAAATTAATCACTTTTTGGGTGCTTTCAAGCGTGAAGGTTTGTTGTGGATTTTCAACTTGCTCAGCGGTTAAGGTTAAGTTCGGCTCAGCGATAGCGAGCTCTTCTTTCAATAAAACTTCAAAATTTTTGACCGCACTTTTCACGCTTTCTACATCATGATTGAAGCAAATGGTTGCAGCCGCTTCACGTGGAATCGCATTACGAATTGAGCCACCACGAATTTCTGCAAGGGCAAAGTGCGGTTGATTTTGTGAGAGTTTTGCTAATAAACGCGCTAATACTTTAATCGCATTCGCACGTGTGGTGTGAATATCACAGCCTGAGTGACCGCCGCGTAAACCTTTTAAGTTAATTTGTAAACTATGGCTGAATGAATTGGTTTCACGGTGAACAGGTAGTTCAACATTCGCATTTACCCCACCAGCACAACCAATATAGATTTCACCGATTTCTTCGGTGTCGGTATTAATTAAGATTTCTGATTTTAACCAGTTACGACGAAGGTGTACGGCACCATCCATGCCGGTTTCTTCAGTCATGGTGAGTAACACTTCAAGTGGTGGATGTGCAATATCGGTACTTTCTAATACCGCTAAGGTCGAGGCTAAGCCGATACCGTTATCCGCGCCAAGTGTGGTACCTTGTGCTTTCACCCAATCCCCATCAATATAAGGGCAAATTGGGTCTTGAGCGAAGTTATGTGGATTGCCTTCATTCGCTTGCGGAACCATATCTAAATGTGCTTGTAAGACAACAGGTTGACTGTTTTCCATTCCTGCAGTAGCGGGTTTACGAATTAATACATTGCCGGCTTCATCTCGTTCTGCAAAGAATTGTTTTTCTTTTGCCCAGTTGACAATAAAAGTGGCAAGCGCATCTTCGTGATGAGAAGGATGTGGAATCGCACAAATTTGATCAAACCATTTCCAAAGTAATTTCGGTTGTAATGTGGTAATTTCTGACATAATGAACTCCTTTTTTCATTAAAATTTTTGCGGAAATCATAGCATAAAACGCCATTTCAGGTTAAAATTCCGCAATTTTTTTATTTAGCGACAAAGTTTAAGGTATTTGTTATGAGCGAAAAATATGTTGTGACTTGGGATATGTTCCAAATGCATGCCCGCAAATTAGCGGAACGTTTACTTCCTGCCACTCAGTGGAAAGGTATCATCGCAGTAAGCCGTGGTGGTTTATTCCCAGCAGCGGTACTTGCTCGCGAATTAAATATTCGCTTCGTGGAAACCGTGTGTATTGCGAGTTACGATCACGATGAACAAGGTGCGTTAAAAGTATTACACCGTGCAAGTGGTGATGGCGAAGGAATGATCGTGGTAGACGATTTAGTGGATACCGGCAACACTGCTCGTGCAATTCGTGAAATGTATCCGAAAGCGAAATTTGTCACAGTATTCGCAAAACCTGCAGGTGCTGAGTTAGTGGATGATTACGTGATTGATATTCCACAAAATACTTGGATTGAACAACCTTGGGATTTAGGTTTAACTTTCGTGCCACCATTGGCAAGAAAATAATCACAAATGTAAGTTGGAAATGCGGGGTTTAACCTCGCATTTTGTTTTATTGAGCCAATTGCAAAATCCCGTTAGAATTAACCGCACTTTTACTTAACAAGGAATTTGAATGTCAGCCAAACCGCGTTTTGTGCATCTTCGTACGCACACTGATTTTTCTATGATTGATGGAATCGCGAAAGTGAAACCATTAGTCAAGGCGTGTGCAGCAGATAACATGGTCGCGTTGGCATTAACAGATTTTACGAATTTTTGTGGTGTGGTGCGTTTTTATGGTGAAACCCTTTCTTCGGGGATTAAACCGATTATTGGTGCAGATGTTCATGTTAAAAGCGAGTTGTTCGGCGAGGAATTATTCACGCTCACTTTACTTGCTAAGAATAATGAAGGCTATAAAAACATCACTTTACTGCTTTCAAAAGCCTATCAGCGCGGCTATGTGGATCTTCCTTATATTGACCAAGAGTGGTTGATTGAACACCGTGAAGGTGTGATTATTTTATCGGGTGGTACTCAAGGCGATATTGCTAAAAAACTCCTTAAAGAAAATAGCTCTGAAGCTAAAAGTGCGGTCAGTTTTTATCAAGAATTTTTCTCTGACCATTTTTACCTTTCGCTTTCCAGAACCGGCCGACTAGATGAAGAACGTTATATTCAAGCTGCATTAAAATTAGCTGAGGAACATGATTTACCGCTTGTCGCAACCAATGATGTTGTCTTTCTTGCGCCTGATGATTTTGAGGCACACGAAATTCGAGTTGCTATTCATGATGGCTATACTCTTGACGATCCAAAACGTCCAAAACGTTATACAGAGCAACAATATTTCCGTTCAGAAGAAGAAATGTGCGACTTATTTGCGGACATTCCTTCTGCACTTGAAAATACGGTATTAATTGCGCAACGTTGTAATGTGACTTTACGTTTGGGGCAATATTTCCTCCCTCAATTTCCAACTGGCGAGCTGAGCACGGAAGATTATTTGGTGATGAAAGCCAAAGAAGGCTTGGAAGAGCGTTTGGCGTTTTTATTCCCTGATGAAAAAGTGCGGGCAGAAAGACGACCAGAATATGATGAGCGTCTTCAAGTCGAACTGGATGTGATCAACCAAATGGGTTTCCCGGGTTACTTCTTAATCGTCATGGAGTTTATCCAGTGGTCAAAAGACAATGATATTCCGGTAGGACCTGGACGGGGTTCGGGTGCGGGTTCATTGGTGGCTTATGCACTAAAAATCACCGATTTGGATCCCCTTGAATTCGATCTTCTTTTTGAGCGTTTCCTCAACCCAGAACGTGTTTCCATGCCTGATTTCGACGTGGATTTCTGTATGGATGGACGCGATCGCGTTATCGATCATGTGGCAGACACCTATGGTCGTGGTGCGGTATCACAAATTATTACTTTCGGTACCATGGCAGCGAAAGCAGTAATTCGAGATGTAGGTCGCGTATTAGGGCATCCTTATGGCTTTGTGGATCGTATTTCGAAAATGATTCCACCTGATCCCGGCATGACTTTAGACAAGGCTTTTGAGGCTGAACCACAGTTACAAGTGGCATATGATTCAGATGAAGAAGTCAAAGCCCTAATTGATATGGCACGTAAGCTAGAAGGGGTCACGAGAAATGCGGGTAAACACGCAGGTGGCGTGGTGATTTCCCCTTCTTTGATTACAGATTTTGCACCACTTTATTGTGACAATGAGGGGCTTCATCCTGTTACTCACTTTGACAAAAATGACGTGGAATATGCAGGTTTAGTGAAGTTTGACTTCTTAGGTTTGCGTACACTCACCATTATCAAATGGGCGTTGGATATGATTAACGCTCGCCTTGCTCGTGAAGGCAAACCGCCAGTCGATATTGCTGCTATTCCATTGGATGATCCCGAATCCTTTGAGTTGCTGAAACGGTCTGAAACGACCGCCGTATTCCAGTTGGAATCGCGCGGGATGAAAGATTTGATTAAACGCTTACAGCCAGACTGTTTTGAAGATATTATCGCGTTGGTGGCATTATTCCGACCAGGCCCATTACAATCAGGCATGGTAGATAACTTTATTGACCGTAAACACGGCCGCGAGGAAGTGTCTTATCCTGATGCAAACTACCAACATGAAAGCCTTAAACCGATTTTAGAGCCAACTTACGGTATTATTTTGTACCAAGAGCAAGTCATGCAAATTGCTCAGGTGCTAGCGGGCTATACTCTTGGTGGTGCGGACTTATTACGTCGTGCGATGGGTAAGAAAAAGCCGGAAGAAATGGCGAAACAACGTTCTGTATTTAAAGAAGGCGCAGAAAAAAATGGGGTTGATGGCGAGCTTTCCATGAAGATTTTCGACTTAGTGGAAAAATTTGCCGGCTATGGTTTCAATAAATCGCACTCCGCCGCCTACGCATTGGTATCTTATCAAACCCTTTGGCTGAAAACCCATTTCCCTGCTGAGTTTATGGCAGCGGTAATGACCTCGGAAATGGATAATACCGATAAAATTGTCGGCTTATACGATGAATGTTTACGTATGGGCTTAAAAGTTACCCCACCGGATATTAACGTAGGAAAACATCATTTCAGTGTGAATGAAAATGGTGAAATTGTTTACGGTATTGGCGCCATTAAAGGTGTGGGGGAAGGCCCGATTGAGGCATTGATTACTGCACGTAATGAAGGTGGGATTTTCAGAGATTTATTTGATTTATGTGCTCGCGTTGATTTGAAGAAAATTAACCGTCGTACCTTTGAAAGTCTGATCATGTCGGGCGCATTTGATAAGCTAGGACCACACCGTGCGGCGTTATCTAAGAATCTAGAAGATGCACTCAAAGCCTCAGATCAGCATGCCAAAGACGAGGCCATGGGGCAAGCCGATATGTTCGGAGTGCTGACAGAAACACACGAAGAAGTGGAAAATGCTTACGCGCACACGCCGCCTTACACAGAAAAACAAATTTTAGATGGTGAGCGTGAAACCCTTGGTTTGTATTTAAGCAGCCATCCAGTAAGTCGTTATTTAAAAGAGCTTTCTCATTACAGTTCCACGAGATTAAAAGATCTTACGCCAAATCGCCGCGGGCAAATTAGCACGGCAGCAGGTTTGCTGGTATCAACTCGCTTCGCGACAACGAAAAAAGGCAATCGAATTGGTATCGCAACTATTGATGATCGTTCTGGGCGTTTAGACCTAACCCTATTCGGCGAAAGCTTAGACCAATTTGGTGAGAAACTGCAAAAAGACACGGTTGTGGTGGTATCTGGTCAGGTGAGTTTTGACGATTTTTCAGGTGGATTAAAAATGTCAGTACGGGATTTGATGACCTTAGATGAGGCTCGCTCCCGTTATGCGAAATCTTTGGCTATCAGTTTGTCTGAGGAGCAGATTAGCCCAAGTTTTATCAAGAAACTGAAAGAAATGTTAGAACCTGTTAGTGGCGGTACTTTACCAATTAACGTATATTATCAAAGTGCAAAAGGTCGTGCGTTATTGCGTTTAGGGATTCAATGGTCGATTACACCAACGGATGAAATTCTAACAGAATTGGTGAATTTGCTCGGCGAAAATGCGGTAGAGCTAGAATTCGGTTAATATTCCAGTAAAAGTGCGGTCAAAAAATCCGTGTTTTTTAACTGCACTTTAAGCGGTATAAATAAAGCGAGAGATAAAATGGAAAAAATCATTATTGATGCAGACAGATTTTTACGCACCATTTCACGTATTTCCCATGAAATTATTGAAAAGCACCAAGATTTCAATAATGTGATTTTAGTTGGGGTGAAACGTCGCGGTGCCGAAATTGCCGAATTGATTCAACGTCGCATTGAAGAGTTGAATGGTGTAAGTCTTCCAATGATGGAATTGGATATCACGTTTTACCGTGATGACTTAGAGTATGTTGAACCTGAAAATCCAACTCCTGTGTATAGCGGTGCCTCCAGTTATATGAATATTCAGGGTAAAGAAGTCATTTTGATTGATGATGTATTATTCACTGGAAGAACCATTCGTGCTGCGATGGATGCGTTAACAGATTTTGGACGAGCAGCTAAAATTGAATTGGTCATCTTTGTAGATCGTGGACATCGTGAATTACCAATTCGGGCAGACTATGTAGGTAAAAATGTGCCGACTTCCCGTGATGAACAAGTTCAGGTGCGTACATTAAAATATGATGGTTGTTATGAAGTGGCATTATTGCCTAAATAACGATCAGCCTATTGTGAACCTTTGATAAAATTGATAATCTAACGAGCATTATCCTATTATTTTTTAAGATAACTAAAATGAAAAAATCAATGTTAAAATCTTTTTTATTTGCCATGATCGGTCTGTTTACTTTTTCTCAAGTACAAGCAGAAGAACGTGTAGTGGCGACTGTAAATGGTACCCCAATTTTACAAAGCCAAGTGAATGCTGTGATGGGCAAAAAAGGTAGCCAACGTGCTGCGCTAGATAAAATTATTGACGACATGCTAACAGAGAAGGCCATCAAAGAATCTGGTGTAAAAGTCAACCAAGCAGAAGTAAACCGTATCGTAGAAGATATTGCAGCGAAAAATGGTTTAACTTATGGTCAATTCTTAGATGCGTTGGATTATCAAGGTATTTCCTTAAATGCATTTAAACAACAAATTTCTCGCCAAATGTTAATGGCGGGCGTGCGTAATCATGCCATTCAAAACAGCGTAGATGTCACTCGTGAGCAAGTGGAGGCATTGGGTAAACAAATGCTTGATGAAGCGAAAGCAAAAGGTACGGCGCAAAAAGTGATGGGTAAAGAGTATGAAGTTCGTCATATTTTATTAAAATTAAATCCACTATTGGACGATGCACAAGCAAAAGCAGAATTAGAGCGTATTCGTAGCGAGATTATTTCGGGCAAAATGACATTTGCTGATGCGGCATTAAAATACTCTAAAGATTATTTATCAGGTGCGAATGGTGGAAGTTTAGGCTATGCTTTCCCTGAAGCTTATGTAGGTCCATTTGCAAAAATGGTTGAAACAACCCCACAAGGTACTATTTCTGCTCCATTTAAATCTGAATTTGGTTGGCATATTCTCGAAGTAACCGGTAGTCGTGATGGCGATAAAACAGAAGATGCCTATCGTCAAAAAGCTTACGAACAAATCGTGAATAGCCAATTACAAGATGCAACCAAAGACTGGGTAAAAGCATTACGTAAAAATGCTGATATTCAATATTTCGATAAATAACAGAAAACGTTAGAATAAGGGGGCATTTTGCCCCTTTTGTCGTTTTTATAAATTGAGTGATACATGAAAAAATTTTTTATCTTTTTACTGATTCTTCTGCTAATTCTTGGCGGCGTTGGTTTTTGGGGTTATCAAAAACTAACAAGTTTTGTTCATACGCCAGTGAATGTCACACAAGATCAATTGCTTACGATTGAGCGAGGAACCACTGGCAGTAAACTTGCAGCTTTATTAGAGCAAGAAAATATTCTTGAGCATGCAGATTTATTGCCTTGGTTATTGAAATTACAACCCCAGCTAAACAAAGTGAAAGCGGGGACTTATTCTTTAACGGGCGTGAAAACGTTGCAAGATTTATTGGATATGATTAATTCCGGCAAGGAAGCACAATTTAGTGTGAAGTTTATTGAAGGTAAAACGTTCAAGGAATGGCGTAAAAACCTTGAAAACGCACCGCACTTAAAACAAACCTTGCAAGGTAAAACGGATAAAGAGATCATGGCGTTATTGGATATTCCAGCCGTTGCAAAAGCCGTTTACGAATGGAATAACATGGAGGGGTGGTTGTATCCAGATACCTACAATTACACCCCAAACTCAACAGATCTTGAATTATTAAAACGTTCAACTAGTCGTCTACAAAAAGCCTTAGATAAAGCTTGGAGTGAACGAGATGAAAATCTCCCATTAACGGATCCTTATCAAATGCTCATTTTGGCTTCTATTGTAGAGAAAGAAACGGGGATTGCGGCGGAGCGTCCACAAGTGGCCTCAGTATTTATTAATCGTTTAAAAGCCAATATGAAACTACAAACTGACCCAACTGTGATTTATGGAATGGGTGAGAGTTATACCGGTAATATTCGTAAGAAGGATTTGGAAACGATAACTCCATACAATACCTATATGATTGATGGTTTACCACCTACACCGATTGCGATGGTAAGTGAGGGTGCTTTGCAGGCTGTGGCGCATCCAGCAAAAACAGATTTTTATTATTTTGTTGCAGATGGAAGTGGCGGTCATAAATTTACCCGCAATCTGAATGAGCACAATAAAGCGGTACAAGAATATTTACGTTGGTATCGTAACCAACAAAAAGGAGCCAACTAATGCAAGGCAAATTTATCGTCATTGAAGGGCTGGAAGGTGCAGGTAAAAGTACTGCCATACAAACGGTGGTGGATACATTAAAATCCCTTGGTGTAAACGATATTGTGTTTACTCGTGAGCCAGGTGGTACGCCGTTAGCAGAAAAATTGCGGCATTTAATCAAACATGAAACGGAAGAACCCGTTACCAATAAAGCTGAATTATTGATGCTTTATGCGGCACGAGTTCAATTGGTAGAAAATGTGATTAAGCCAGCATTAGCGGCAGGCAAGATTGTGCTTGGCGATCGTCATGATATGTCTTCACAGGCCTATCAAGGCGGTGGGCGTCAGTTTGACCAAACGCTTATGGCGAATTTAAAAAATATGGTGTTAGGTGATTTTGAGCCTGATTTTGTACTGTATTTAGATATTGATCCTGCAGAAGGACTTGCTCGTGCGAGAGGTCGTGGTGAATTAGACCGTATTGAACAGCAAGGGCTTGATTTTTTCCATCGTACCCGCCAACGTTATTTGGAATTAGTACTGAACAACCCAAAAACCGCCGTTGTTAATGCAGGTCAGCCTTTGGAAAAAGTACAAGCAGACATACAAAGTGCGGTCAAAAATTGGTGGGTTTCACAAGCAAAATGAGCGAACTTTATCCTTGGTTAGTGCCCACTTATAACAAGATTAGCCAAACTTTTAGCGAAGGTTTGGGGCATCATGCTTTGTTAATTAAAGCCGATCAAGGGCTAGGGGCAGAAAGTTTATTTGATGCTTTGACAAAACGCATTATGTGTCAAACGCCAGATAATGCACCTTGTGGCAATTGCCATGCTTGCCACTTAATGATTGCACAAAGCCATCCTGATTTTCATGTTTTAGCTTCTCAAGAAGGCAAAGACATTGGTGTTGATCAGGTGCGGGCGATTAATGAAGTTGTCAGCCAACACGCACAACAAAATGGCAATAAATTAGTGTATATCCAGGATGCGGAACGTCTTACGGAAGCGGCGGCTAATGCTTTGCTCAAAACTTTGGAGGAGCCGCGTCCGAACACGTATTTCTTATTGCAAACAGAGCCTTCCTCTTCGTTATTAGCGACTATTTACAGCCGTTGCCAAGTGTGGAATGTTCCTTTGCCAACGGAAGCGGAAGCCTTAACCTGGCTCTCTTCTCAATTTCAGGCAGAAACATCAGAATTATTGACCGCACTTGCGATGAGTTTGGGGTGTCCACTACTAGCATTAGAAACACTCCAGCAAGGATTAATTGAACAACGAAAGAATTTCTTACGTCAATTTTGGCTTTTTTATCGTCGTCGTTCACCTTTGGAAATTTTGCCTTTCTTTGAAAAAGAACGCACCATACAGCAAGTGGATTGGATTTTAGCGTTTTTAAGCGATGCCATTAAATACAAACTCGAAATTCAAAGTTGCTGGCAAACGCTTGATCTTAAAACCGGTGTAACTCAATTTGCAGACGAGCAAACAGCGCTTGGGTTATTAACCGCAAATAAAATTATGCAAAAAGTACGCTCGGATTTACTCACTATCAACGGCGTTAATACAGAATTAATGTTACTAGATGGTTTGACGAAGTTAATTACCGACGTATTTAAGGACTAAATAAATTATGTTTATCGTAGATTCCCATTGCCATTTAGATGCATTGGATTATGAAAGTTTACACAAAGATATTGCTGATGTGGTAGCCAAAGCCAACGCACGAGATGTGAAGCACTTATTGGCGATTGGCGTAACATTAAGCCGTTTTGAAAAAGCTTACCCTAAGTTAGCGAAATTCCCAAATGTGTCTTTGGCTTGTGGTGTGCATCCACTAGATCTTGAAGAAGAACCTTATGATGCCGAGCGTTTATTACGTTTATCCCAAGATAAAAAAGTGATCGCAATTGGCGAAATTGGTTTGGATTATTATTACAGCGCAGATAATAAGGCATTACAGCAAACGGTTTTTGCTGATCAAATCAGAATTGCTAATGAAGTGGATAAACCCGTGATTATTCATACTCGTTCAGCACCAGAAGATACTATTGCTATGCTACGTGAGAACCATGCAGAAAAATGCGGCGGATTAATTCATTGTTTTACGGAAACCCTAGATTTTGCGAAAAAGGCACTTGATTTAGGTTTTTATATCTCTTGTTCAGGCATTATTACCTTTAAAAATGCGGAAAGTATCCGCGAAGCTATTCGTTATGTGCCAGCTGATCGCTTATTGGTTGAAACCGATTCGCCTTACTTAGCCCCAGTGCCTTATCGTGGTAAAGAGAACCAACCTGCCTATACGCGTGAAGTGTGCGAGTATGTGGCGACGTTAAAAGGGCTATCAGTAGAAGAATTTGCGCAAATTAGTACACAAAACTTCGAGCGTTTATTTAAAATTAATGTACAATAAATCATCGATTTAAATGAGAGAGTTTTATGCGTAAGTTTTTTAAGTACTTTTTATTTTTAGTGGTCTTTGTTTTCCACGGCTTTATGTTCGCGGTGGTAGACTACGTTTTCCCACACTATGATGTAACGCGAGTAACGGGTGTGGAAGTGAAACGTGTGGATAAAGATGGTCCGATTACAAAATCGAATCCGGCTGATGGTCCAACGCGCGATGTGTATTTCATCAATACACAAAATGATGATGGCAAAATCATGGTGTATCGTAATGAAGATACCCGTTGGGGTTTTCCATTCTACTTTAAATTTGGTTCAGCGAACTTACAGGCTCAAGTTCAAGCCTTGGGTAATGAAAACAAATTAGTGCAAATCAAGTATTACGGTTGGCGGATGACGATGTTCGATGAATATCGCAATGCCGTTGCAGTGAAAGAAATCAGTGGCGATGTGACACCAAGCCATCCGATTTTATCTTGGGTATTCTATGCTTTCTTATTAGTTACTCTTTTCCTTTCTATCCAATTTGTACGTGGCTGGTTCGACAGCGAAAATTAGCGTTTCTCAAATATGGGGCGTCATAGAACGCCCTCACAATTTAATAATAACATTTCTAACCTAAAAACTAGCGGTAAATTGACCGCACTTTAAAACCAATAAAGAGAACATTATGAGTTTATCTGCAGCGATTTTTATTTTAATCGTATTAATTATTGTCAGTGCAATCTTGTCATCAGCTGAGATTTCTCTTGCGGGTGCGAGACGCATTAAATTACAAACGTTGGCTAATGAAGGTAATATCCAAGCGGAGAAAGTCTTAAAGTTACAGGAGCAGCCAGGACGTTTTATTACTGTGGTCCAAATTGGACTCAATATGGTCGCTGTACTTGGAGGGGTGATTGGTGAGGCAACAATTAGTCTTCACTTACAGAGTTTTTTACATGAATACACCAAGGCAGAATGGGTTGAGCCAGCCTCCTCTTGGATTGCTTTTTTCATGGTAACCACAACATTTGTTTTATTAGCCGATTTAATTCCGAAACGTCTCGCATTGATTAATCCTGAAGGTGTGGCTTTACGGACTATTGGCATTATGCAAGTCTTCATTTTCTTCTTAAAACCTATTGTATGGTTTTTTGATGGTCTTTCTAATATCTTCTTTCATTTAATGGGGATATCCACTAAGCGTGAAGATAATATGACACCAGAGGATATCGTGGCAATAGTGGAAGCTGGGGCTGAAGCGGGGGTGTTAAAAACACAAGAGCATTATTTAATTGAGAATATCTTTGATATGCAAGAGCGGACAGTCTCTTCCACGATGACAACCCGTGAAAATATCGTGTTTTTAGACCGCACTTTCTCCCGTCAGGAAGTGTTGAATACCTTATCAGCAGACTCTCATTCTAAATTAGTGATTTGTGATAATGGTTTGGATAAGATCTTAGGTTATGTGGAATCTCATACTTTATTAACACTCTATCTTCAACAGGAAGTAGTGGATTTAACCGATAGCCGTTTATTGCGTAAAGCGTTATTTATTCCAGACACGCTTTCGTTATACGAGGTATTGGAGTTATTTAAATCTACGGGTGAAGATTTTGCCATTATCGTCAATGAATATGCACTTGTGATGGGTTTAATTACCTTGAACGATGTGATGAGTATTGTGATGGGCGAATTGGTTTCCAACGAAGAAGAGCAAATCGTCAGTCGCGATGAAAACTCTTGGTTGATTGATGGTGCAACGCCGCTCGAAGATGTTATGCGTGCTTTAGATATTGAATCTTTCCCTGATTCAGAAAATTACGAAACTATCAGTGGCTTTATGATGTATATGTTACGCAAAATCCCGAAAAAAACCGATTTTGTGTTATACGATAAATATAAATTTGAAGTTATTGATACTGAAAATTTCAAAATTGATCAAATTTTAGTTTCTATTGTCAAAGACAGCGGAGTGAGCAAAGAATCAGCGTAGTGCTAGGCGTTTCCTTGCTTAATCCCCCATTCTAAGTATAATTAACGGCGGTTTTAACCGCCTATAAATAAGGAAAATTTAATGTTTAAAAAAATCTCGGTATTCTTTGTGGCAGTAATGCTTGCAGGTTGTTCTTCAATTTCAGATATAACCTCTTACATTCCGTTTATGGGTAAAGACAAAAAGGTCATTGATTTAGATAAAGATAAAATCGACCAAAAATCTTATGCAGCTGCTTATGAAGCCACTGTGGCAACCTATAAAGATCGTGTAACAAAAAATTTCTTTGTGGATAATTTTGCAAGTGGTGCAAATGACTGGTATCTCGGTCGTATTGTTGTGCCAATCAAACAAATTCAAGATAAACTCTACACAGGTGGTCATGACTCTGATGTGTATGCTTACTACAGTGGTGTGTTGCATGCAGAAGCATTACAAACCAACTTCAGCCGCTTAAGCGCGAATTGTTGGCAAAAAGTGGATTCACCAAGTGTGACACAAGGGATCTACGATGCAATGCGTGATTTGCAAAAAGGCAAAGAGCGCGGTGAAAATGACGCTTACATTTCCCAAGGTAGCGAAATGCTACTCAAAGCCTGTACCGGCCAATAATCAATTTGAGCTGTTGATGAGCGATCTCATCAGCAGCTTTTCTTTTTTAAAATCATCAATGTGAAGGAGCAAGAATGTTAGAACTTTCGGAAAGCAACATTCATTTAAATGCTACGGCAACAAATAAGCTGCAAGCTATTGAAATGGCTGCAAGTGCGTTAGAGCAAGCTGGCAATGTTGAACAAGGCTATTTGCAAGGCATGCTTGGACGAGAACAACAAACCTCCACTTTTTTAGGCAATGGGATTGCGATTCCACACGGTACATTAGAAACCCGTTCGATGGTGAAAAAAACTGGTGTACAAGTGTTCCAATTTCCACAAGGTATTGAGTGGGGAGAAGGCAATATTGCTTATGTTGTGATTGGTATTGCTGCCCGTTCTGATGAGCATCTTGCTTTACTTCGTCAATTAACGCATGTTTTAGGTGATGAAGACACCGCAGCACAGTTGGCGACATTAGCAGATGTTGAAAAATTCCGTGCGATTTTGTTAGGTGAAAGCGATGCTTTTAGCATGACTGAAGAAACATTAAGCTTAGATATTGAAACGCAAAGTTTGCTCACACTTACTGCTATCAATGCAGGCAAATTACAACAGCAAAATGCGGTTGAAAATAGCTTTGTTTCTGAAGTAGTCTCCAATTCTGCTCTGCCACTTGGCAAAGGGTTATGGGTAACCGATGCCGTATCAGGTAACTTGAAAAATGCGTTGGCATTCAGTCGTGCGAAAACCATTTTTAATCATAATGGCAAAGCGGTGAAAGGCGTATTGACGATCTCGGCTGTTAGTGACCAAATCAACGAGACATTAGCACGTTTATTGGATGATGAAGTACAAAATATTTTATTAAGTGGTAATACGCAGCAAATTTTGACCGCACTTAATGGCGGTAAAGTGCCGGCTTTGCCAGCTACTCAATCTGAAGACCAAATCGCGACAGGTGCAGTGATTGGTACCTTTACGATTCGTAATGAACATGGCTTGCATGCTCGCCCAAGTGCCGTGCTTGTTAATGAAGTGAAAAAATTCGTCTCCAAGATTACCGTACAAAATCTTACTCGTGAAACCGCACCGGTTAGTGCAAAAAGTTTAATGAAAATTGTGGCATTAGGTGTCACTCAAGGTCATCGCTTACGTTTTGTGGCAGAAGGGGATGATGCAAAACAAGCCATTGAAGCCTTAGGTAAGATTATTGCGAGTGGGCTTGGCGAATCTGTTTCTGCCATGCCACCAGCTGAACCGGATACCATTGAAGTAAGCAGTGAGCACGCACCTCAAATTCACGAAGAAAAAACAGGTTTACCAGCCGATGCCATTGAAGCCGTATTTATGATTCGTAATGAACACGGTTTACATGCTCGTCCAAGTGCGGTGCTTGTTAATGAAGTGAAAAAATACAATGCGTCTGTTGCGGTACAAAACTTAGATCGTGACACCCAATTAGTCAGCGCAAAAAGTCTGATGAAAATTGTGGCGCTTGGTGTCGTGAAAGGTCATCGCTTACGTTTTGTGGCGAGCGGTGAAGAGGCTCAACAAGCAATTGACGGTATTGGTGCAGTCATTGAAAGCGGTTTAGGTGAAGGTAAGGAGTAAGTGATGGCAAAAGTAGCAACAATTACCTTAAATACCGCTTACGATTTAGTCGGGCGTTTGCCGCGTATTGAAATTGGCGAAGTGAACACCGTTGAAACACTTGGTATTTTCCCTGCAGGCAAAGGCATCAATGTCGCTAAAGTGTTGAAAGACTTGGGTGTAGGGGTGGCCGTTGGTGGCTTTTTAGGGGAAGACAACGTCGGTGATTTCGAAACGCTATTTAAAAAACAAGGCTTAGAAGACAAATTTCATCGTGTAGCAGGTAAAACTCGCATTAACGTAAAAATTACGGAAACCGAAGCCGATGTGACAGACCTAAATTTCTTAGGTTATCAAATTACTCCAGAAGCTTGGCAGCAATTTACAGCAGATTCTTTAGCTTATTGCCAAAACTTTGGCATCGTTGCGGTTTGCGGAAGTTTACCGCGTGGTGTCAGTCCTGAATTATTTGCAGATTGGCTTAATCAGTTACATCAAGCTGGTGTGAAAGTCGTATTAGATAGCAGTAATGCTGCACTCACAGCAGGTTTGAAAGCCCATCCTTGGTTGGTGAAACCAAATCATCGTGAATTGGAAGCGTGGATTGGTCACCCACTAAATTCTCTTGATGAAATTATTGCTGCAGCTAAAAAACTTAAAGCAGAAGGCATTGCTAATGTGATTATTTCGATGGGCGAGAATGGTTCTTTATGGCTGAATGATCAAGCTGTTATTCAAGCTCAACTACCTAAATGTGAAAATGTGGTGAGCACTGTAGGCGCAGGCGATTCTATGGTAGCTGGCTTAATTTTCGGTATTGAAAAAGGCTTGTCTCAAGCGGAAACTTTAGCGTTTGCAAGTGCTGTTTCTGCTTTTGCTGTTTCGCAAAGTAACGTGGGGGTGAGTGATATCGCCTTGCTTGAGCCAATTCTGGCGAATGTCAAAATTTCTGTGATTGAAGGATAATGTAATGAATTTGTTTTTAACTCAATCTCCGCAAATTGGTGCGGCAAAAGCCTATTTACTTCGCCAAGCATTGAGCGTGGCAGCGAAAAAAGCCAATCATATTGTGGTTGAACAAGCCAAAGAGGCGGATTTAGTGATTGTTTTCGGATCTAGTTTGCCAAACTCTGCTGAACTTGTGGGCAAAAAAGTCTTTTTAGCCAATGAAGATGTGGCGATTGCTTCACCTGAAGTAATGCTTACGAATGCACTCAATCAAGCAGTGGATTATGTTCAACCTACTCAAAGTGCAGTTGGATTTGGCGGCGTTTCTGGCGTTAAAAATATCGTCGCGGTTACAGCTTGCCCAACGGGTGTTGCGCATACCTTTATGTCTGCTGAAGCCATTGAAACCTATGCGAAAAAACAAGGTTGGCAGGTAAAAGTCGAAACGCGTGGCCAAGTGGGCGCCGGTAATGAAATTACCCCTGAAGAAGTCGCTGCGGCAGATTTAGTCTTTGTTGCGGCGGATATTGATGTGCCGTTAGATAAATTCCAAGGAAAACCGATGTATCGTACGTCGACTGGTTTAGCGTTAAAGAAAACGGCACAGGAATTTGATAAGGCATTTAAAGAAGCGAAAATTTATGAAGGTGGCGCAGCAAAATCTTCTGCTAAATCAGAAGAAAGCGGCGAGAAAAAAGGCGTCTATAAACATTTGATGACAGGTGTATCACACATGTTGCCGTTGGTGGTTGCTGGTGGTTTGTTAATCGCGATTTCCTTTATGTTTGGTATCGAAGCCTTCAAAGATGAAACGATTTTCCATGGTATTCCAAAAGCCTTAATGGACATCGGTGGTGGTGCAGCATTCCATCTAATGATTGCAGTATTTGCCGGCTATGTGGCTTTTTCTATCGCAGACCGTCCAGGGCTTGCGGTAGGTCTCATTGGCGGTATGTTAGCCACCACAGCAGGTGCAGGGATTTTAGGTGGGATTATCGCCGGTTTCTTAGCGGGTTATGTGATGAAAGGATTAAATGCAACCATTAAATTGCCGGCAAGTTTAACTTCCTTAAAACCGATTTTAATTCTACCGCTCTTTGGTACTTTGATTGTGGGCCTCGCCATGATTTATGTGATTAACCCACCGGTTTCACAAATTATGACCACCTTAAGTGATTGGTTGAAATCCATGGGTGAAGTTAATGCGATGGTGTTGGGTGCGATTATCGGTGCGATGATGTGTATTGATATGGGGGGGCCAGTAAACAAAGCAGCTTATACGTTCTCCGTGGGAATGTTGGCCTCTCAAGTTCACACCCCAATGGCCGCCGCTATGGCAGCAGGTATGGTGCCGCCAATTGGTATGGCGATTGCAACTTGGATTGCACGCAGTAAATTTACCAGCAATCAACGTGATGCAGGTAAAGCTTCTTTTGTCTTAGGCTTATGCTTTATCTCTGAAGGCGCATTGCCGTTTGTGGCTGCCGATCCATTACGTGTGATTATTAGCTCGATTATCGGTGGTGCAACTGCGGGCGCAATTTCAATGGCATTAAATATTTCTCTGCAAGCACCACACGGTGGTTTATTTGTGATTCCTTTTGTTTCTGAACCACTACTCTACTTAGGTGCAATTGCAATAGGTGCATTATTAACTGGCGTGATTTATGCGGTGATTAAGCCAAAAGTGACAGAATAATCGATTTTTTCGATTAAAAAGTGCGGTAATTTTTAACCGCACTTTTCATTTATCAGGTATAATTACAATGATTTAGGGAGGAATTATGGATAAGTATAATAAACTCCGCATTGAATGGGATTGTCGTCGAGGCATGCTTGAGTTGGATAAAATTATCATGCCTTTTTATAAAGCGCATTTTGACCAACTGACTGATAATAAAAAAGATATTTTTATTCGTTTACTTGCCAGTACGGATTTACAGCTTTTTTCGTGGTTTTTTAATGGCAGTCAATCAGAAGATGCTGAAGTGCAAGCGATGGTTGAATATATCCAAGATGTGCAGAAAACGAATGTCCGTTAATTTTTTTGAAATTTTTTATACATAAGGAACTTTTCAATTTTAACTCTGTCTGATAAAGCAACAATAGCTTGCTGTCTTGAATATATGAAGGCGTGTTAGACGTAGCATAGGAGATATATGGCTGAACAGCTAACAGATCAGGCTTTGGTAGAAAGAGTGCAGCAAGGCGATAAAAAAGCCTTTAATTTATTGGTTTCTCGTTATCAAAATAAAGTAGCCGGACTTTTAACCCGCTACATTTCTCATAACGACATTCCAGATGTTGTACAAGAATCCTTTATTAAGGCCTATCGTTCCATTGAATCCTTTCGGGGCGATAGTGCATTCTACACTTGGCTATATCGAATTGCCGTAAATACGGCGAAAAACTACTTAACGGCACAGGGGCGCCGTCCACCGAGCGAAGATATTCTGGCTGAAGATGCCGAAGGCTACGATGTGGGAACCCATTTACGTGATGTAGATACCCCTGAAAATGAAATGTTATCTAGCGAACTTGAAAAAGTGGTATTTGATACTATTCACAGTTTGCCGGAAGATTTAAGAACAGCGATTACTTTGCGTGAGCTTGAAGGTTTAAGTTACGAAGAAATCGCAGAAATAATGGATTGCCCAGTAGGCACTGTACGTTCTCGCATTTTCCGTGCTCGGGAAGTGATTGAGAACAAAATACAACCGCTTATGCAACGTTAAAATAAAGTCGGAGTTTATAAAATGCAAAAAGAGTTACTTTCAGCCTATATGGATGGAGAAGAAGTCAGTGCCGAGTTGACGGAACAACTCTGTCAGGATAAAGATTTACAAGAATCTTGGGCGGCGTATCATACAGTAAGATCAGTTATGCGTAAAGAGTCACCAGTGTTGCTAGGTGCTGATTTTACGGCGAAAATGGCTGATTTAATTGAATTAGAAGAAGTAAAACATGTTGAGATTACTGTTTCTCAACCAACACCGGAGGAAGCCGACAGCTTACCATTCGTGCAAAAATTAAAAGCATTCTTTGCACCAATGACACAAATTGCCGTGGCTGCAGGTGTGTGTTTAGTGGCAGTAGTAGGTGTGCAATCATTCAATGCGAAAAGCACCTCAGTTACACCTGAAAACCCAGTTTTACAAACCTTACCATTTAACAATTCTGTTCAAGAAGTAAGTTACAACGCTCCGACCAAAGATGTAGCCACTTCGGAACAGGTTGAGCAGAAAAATCGCCGTATTGGTACGATGTTGCAAAACTATGAATTACAGCGTCGTATGCATGCAGATAGCTTAAATGTGGGTAGCAACCAAGCGAAATAATTACAGCAATTAATCGATAATTCACCACCTTAGGCGTGGTGAATTTTTTTATGGATCAATTGATTTATTTATGAAAAAAACGTTTCTCAAATTAACCGCACTTTTAGGATTATTCTTATTACCTTTTACGGCATTTGCAGAAGAGCCAATCCAGTCATTAAATAAAATGTCGCAAGCAATGCGGGATTTAAATTATGAGATTGCTTTTGTGCAAACTACGCCAACGAATATGGACTCGTTCCGTTATCGTCATATTAAGCAAGGGCAAAAAGTGTATGCACAGTTGGTGACATTAGATGGTGAACAACAAGAAATCATCCAACGCGGTAATTTAGTCAGCTATTTCCAGCCAGGTTCAAGTGCTTTCACAATTAACAGTGGTGAAATTGTGGATGCACTACCTGCAGTAATTCGTACTGATTTTAGTAAGCTTAGTCAGAATTATGATTTTATTAAGCTTGGAAAAGACCGAATTGCAGGACGATTTGTCGATACCATTCGCATTGTGCCAAAAGACGATTTTCGCTATCAATATCTCGTTTTCTTAGATGAAGAAAATGGTTTGTTATTGCGTGGTGATATGCTTGATCGCGAAGGTAAGTTGCTTGATCAATTCCGTGTGGTCACGTTATATATCGATAATCGTCTACGAGGTTTAACAGATTACCTTAATAAGGTGTCAGTGCCACCACTTTTAAGTGAAGGGAAACAAGAGTCATCGCTTTCAATCAATTGGAAAACTGATTGGTTACCACAAGGTTTTGATTTAGTTCGACAAAATCAAGATGTGATAGATGGTGAAGTGATTGAAAATGCGTTATTTAGTGATGGTCTTTTCACTTTCACCCTTTATGTCAATAAAGCCGACAGCACCGCTGCAAAAGAAAATACGTGGAAACAAGGGGCTTATACGATTTACAGTGAAGTCATGGGCGATAAAGAAATTACCTTTATCGGACAGCTTCCAATTGCCGCTGCTAAGCGAATTGTGCAAGGTGTAACATTCCTAAAATAATTCACTAGAAGTGAGAAAGTTGCTATTTTGTGTCCCCTTGCTATACTTTCTTCACCTAATGGATTTTGATAGCTAAACCCCGTCCTGCGGGGTTTTGTTTTATCAAGTGCGGTCATTTTTCTTAAGGTTTTTACAATGAATAATCCCCTTCCTCTTCTTGGCATCACAGGTTACAGCGGTAGTGGCAAAACCACATTGCTGGAAAAATTGCTTCCTCAATTAATTAAAAAAGGCCTACGTGTTTCAGTGATTAAACACAGCCATCACAACGCTCATGTGGATAAAGAGGGCAAAGACAGTTGGCGAATGAAAGAGGCAGGTTCTGCGCAAGTTATTATGGCGTGTGATACTCGTTGGGCGTTAATGACAGAAACGCCTCAAGCGCCGGTTTCGTTAACTTATTTAAGCCAACAATTTGATCGTCATTTAACGGATTTAGTTTTGGTAGAAGGATTTAAACAAGAACTTATTCCAAAGATTCTATTGCATCGACAAGAGATGACAAAACCTTTGCCGGAATTAGATGAAAACGTGTTGGCTTTAGCAACAGATTATTCGCTTGAAACTGACCGCACTTTATTAGATATTAATCACATTGAACAGATCGCTGAGTTTATTTATCAATGGTGGAAAAAGACGCAGTAATAGAACGCCAGCATTATAAAGGGCTGGCTTGGGTAGCTTCCATGGCTTTGTTTATGCAAAGCTTGGATGCGACTATTTTAAATACTGCCTTACCCACCATTGCAACAGATCTGCAAACCCCTGTCTTTGAAATGCAAATGGCGATTATCGCCTATTCTCTTGCTGTAGCCTTATTTATTCCTTTAACTGCTTGGGCGGCAGCTAAATTTGGTACACTTACGGTTTTCCGCTCAGCAGTTTTTACCTTTGTATTCGGTTCAGTCGCTTGTGCGATGGCCACTTCTCTCGAGACCCTTGTGCTTGCACGGATTCTCCAAGGTATTGGCGGTGCGTTTATGATGCCGGTTGCTCGACTTGCGATTATTCAAACCGTACCGAAAAATCAATTAATTAATGCCTGGAATTTAATGGCGACAGCGGGATTGATTGGCCCGATTCTTGGTCCGATTTTAGGTGGTTGGCTTGTGGTACATACATCATGGCATTGGATTTTCTTAATCAATATTCCGATTGGCATGTTAGGCTTTTGGGCTGCGGCTAAAGTGATGGGCAATCATAAGGGTAATGCGAATAAGTTAGACTGGACGGGCTTTTTGCTCTTTGCGTTTGGTTTAGTTGGGCTCACTCTTGGGCTTGATTTACTCGGAGAAAGTCACCGTGACAATATGACCACATACAGTGCATTGTCGGTTGGTATTGTATTATTGGTCGCCTACTATTTTTATGCGAAAGGTAATGAACGTGCCATTTTGCCGTTATCTCTTTTCAATACAAGAACATTCCGATTAGGCATTGCAGCCAATATCTTTATTCGTCTTTCTGGCTCAGCTGTGCCGTTCTTATTGCCATTAATGTTCCAACTTTCCTTTGGCTATTCAGCTGAAGAGTCAGGCTGGTTGCTTGCACCTATTGCGCTAATGTCCGTCGTATTTAAACGCTTTATTGGGCATATTTTAAATATGCTAGGTTATAAAACCACACTAATTTTATCGTCACTTTTAATGGCAGGCTCGACGGTTTCAATGTCATGGCTTGATACCTCATCATCAATGACATGGATTATATGTAATCTGATGTGGTACGGTGCCTGCATGTCGATGATTTTTACCTCAATTAACACTCTTACCGTTGGCGACCTATCACAGGCACAAAGCGGTGTAGGCTCAACGGTGCTGAGTATTGTGCAACAAGTAGGAATCGGATTTGGTATCGCTGTGGCATCTATTATTTTGACGTTATATCGTCAATTCATGGGTAACGACGGCGATGCATTACAACATGCTTTCAGTTACACGTTTCTGACCACTTCTGTTTTTGCTATTGCATTAGTTTGGATATTGAGTTATTTACGCAAAACAGACGGGGATCATTTGCGAAAAAAACGCTAATATTAAATGCCTTAGTCTAATTTGTTATAAGAAAGATCTTTTTCTTATTTCTTAAAAGTTTGATTTGCTTATATCTTAAGTAAAATTTTATATTCATGTTTGGGTGTTTTGTCCGATTAAAGAAGGAAAACTTATGAAATTAAAAGCGACCTTAACTCTTATTGCAGCTAGTTTGTTTTTAGCAGCTTGTGATCAATCTGGTTCTGCGACAAAAGAAAATGCAAAAGCAGAAACAGCAAAACCTTCAGGTAATAATACATTTGTGTACTGTACAGCGAAGGCACCACTTGGCTTTAGCCCAGCATTAGTAATGGAAGGTACATCTTACAACGCAAGTTCACAACAAGTGTATAACCGTTTGGTTGAATTCAAAAAAGGCTCTACTGATCTTGAGCCAGCCTTGGCTGAAAGTTGGGAGATCAGTGACGATGGTTTAACTTACACGTTCCATTTGCGTAAAGGGGTGAAATTCCATACGACAAAAGAATTTACGCCAACACGTGATTTTAATGCGGATGATGTGCTCTTTTCTTTCCAACGTCAGTTAGATCCTAACCACCCTTATCACAATGTATCGAAAGGGACTTATCCGTATTTCAAAGCAATGAAATTCCCAGATTTATTAAAATCAGTTGAGAAAGTGGATGACAATACCGTTCGTATCACCTTGAATAAAAAAGATGCGACTTTCTTAGCAAGCTTGGGCATGGACTTTATTTCTATTTACTCAGCTGAATATGCAGATGCGATGCTGAAAGCGGGTAAACCAGAAACGATTGATAACAAACCGGTTGGTACAGGTCCGTTTATTTTTGTGGATTACAAAACTGACCAAGCGGCACAATACGTAGCAAATGAAACCTATTGGAAAGGTCGTACACCACTTGATCGTTTAGTGATTAGCATCGTACCAGATGCGACGACGCGTTATGCGAAGTTACAAACGGGTTCTTGTGATTTAATTCTCTTCCCGAATGTGGCGGATTTAGCCAAAATGAAAACTGATCCAAAAGTACAGCTTTTGGAACAAAAAGGTTTGAACGTGGCATATATCGCATTCAATACGGAAAAAGCACCGTTTGATAACGTGAAAGTGCGTCAAGCATTGAATTATGCAGTAGATAAAAAAGCGATTATTGAAGCGGTTTATCAAGGTGCGGGTACGGCAGCGAAAAATCCATTGCCACCAACAATTTGGAGCTATAACGACGAAATCCAAGATTATCCGTATGATCCAGAGAAAGCGAAACAGCTTTTAGCGGAAGCAGGTTATCCAAACGGTTTTGAAACGGACTTCTGGATTCAACCGGTGGTACGTGCGTCTAACCCAAATCCAAAACGTATGGCTGAACTTGTGATGGCAGACTGGGCGAAAGTTGGCGTAAAAGCAAATCCAGTAACGTTTGAATGGGCTGACTATCAAAAACGTGCTAAAGCAGGCGAATTAACAGCAGGTATCTTCGGTTGGTCAGGTGATAACGGTGATCCGGATAACTTCCTTTCTCCATTACTTGCAAGTGCTAATGCTGGCAACTCAAACTTTGCGCGTTTCAAAAATGCAGAATTTGATGCTTTATTAGATAAAGCGATTGGCTTAACCAATAAAGATGATCGTGCAGCACTTTATAAAAAAGCACAAGTGATTTTCCATGAGCAAGCACCATGGATTCCAGTTGCACACTCTGTTGGTTTCGCACCACTAAGCCCTCGCGTAAAAGGCTATGTACAAAGCCCATTTGGCTATGATGCGTTTTATGGCGTGAGTGTTGATGGTAAATAATTAACGGACTATACTAGCCCTTGCAGTTGCAAGGGCTTTTTGTTTTCAAGCAAAAGGAGAAAGAAAATGGACTTACATGATATTCGTGAGGATTATTGCAAACAGGCACTTTCTCAGCATGATTGCGATCCTAATCCGATAAAACAATTTGAAAAATGGCTCAACGAAGCGATTACGGCTAAAGTCAATGAGCCGACAGGTGTTAATGTTGCGACAGTCAATGAAGACGGTCGTCCAACAAGCAGAATGGTGCTGTTGAAAGAAGTGAACGAACAAGGCTTTGTATTTTTCACAAATTATCACAGCCGAAAAGGTCGAGCTATAGAACATAATCCTTTCGTCGCCCTGACATTCTTTTGGCCTGAATTAGAACGTTCAGTACGCATTGAGGGCAAAGCTGAAAAAATCTCGCCTGAACAATCAGATGAATATTTTGCGACTCGCCCTTACACCAGCCGAATTGGCGCTTGGGCCAGCGAGCAAAGTGCGGTCATTTCTAGCCACAAATCTTTATTAGCGAAAGCGGCACTGATTGCAGCAAAACACCCATTAAACGTACCTCGTCCACCACATTGGGGTGGTTATCTTGTGATTCCTGATCGTATCGAATTCTGGCAAGGTCGCCCAAGTCGATTGCATGACAGAATTTGTTATTTATTCAATGATGGTAAATGGGAGAGAGAGCGGTTATCGCCGTAAGTTTCTTAAAGATACCTTAACTTTTGATCTAAAAAATTTTTATGGTCACAGTATTACTGTAATCTATCCCGTTGATCCATATTTTGGATGGTATAAGGTAAATGGTCGATATATTACGCTAATGATAAATAGCCTTTAGATATGAATAAGTCATTAATCAGTTTCATTTTATATTTCTGTACGCTTAATTTCTTATCCATACTAACTAAAGGCTTTTAAGGGAAATAAGTGGTGTTTATCAATTTACATCACTGAATCTTAGAGATTTCAGCTTCTCCTTAATCTCTTTTTCCAATTCAGCAGATTCCGCAAAGAGCTTATCTAAATCCGCCGAAAATTCTGCCATTTTCTGCTCAAATTCCTCGGCGGAAATATCCACATAATCTATCTTCACCTCGAAATATTGCCCTGCCGACAGGCTGTAATTCTTCGCTTTGATTTCATCGTAGCTGACCACCACGCTGAAATCTTCCACTGCTTGTTTGTGGGTGAAGGTATTGCATATTTTTTGTTCTTCTGCGCGGGAAAGTACGGTTTTTTGGTTTTTGCCGTCTTTGATTTTTTCGCCTAAATCTTTTGCATCGATTAGCACCACTTCGTCTTTATTGGCTTTGTCGATAAACAGGATGGAAACGTTGGTTCCCGTCGTGGCGAAAATATTGGAAGGCATGGAAACCACGCCGGCGAGTATTTTGTTTTCTACCAGATGTTCGCGGATTTTTTTGTCGATGCCCGATTGGGCAGTGATAAAGCCCGTCGGCAACACAATCGCCGCTTTGCCGTTTTCTTTCAGGCTGAACAAGATATGCTGGATAAAAAGCTGGTAGATTTCCATCTTATCCGTATCTTTCGCCTTGATTTTTGGGATACCGGCAAAAAAGCGTTCGCGGTTTTCCTCGCCTTCCAATTGGTCGCGGAAATCGCTGAAATCCAATTTAAACGGCGGATTGGAAACAATGAAATCAAATTTTTTCAGACGGCCTGAAGCATCTTTATGGGCAGGCGACAAAATCGTATTGCCTTGAACCACATTATTCAGCGAATGCACCAGATTATTCAAAATCAGATTCAGCCGCAAAAGATTGGACGATTTCTGCGAAATATCCTGCGTATAAATCATACATTTGTCTTCACCGATGGCATGGGCGACATTCATCAACAGAGTTCCTGAACCGGCCGACGGGTCGTAAACGTCCACGCTGCGGATTTGCCCGCGCACCGCCTCTGGCACCAAAATATCCGCCATAATCCGCGCCACCGCATGCGGTGTATAGTATTCGGCGTATTTGCCGCCCGAATTACTGTTGTAGTCTTTAATCAGGTATTCAAAAATCGTGGCAAAAAAATCGAATTTTTGCGCAAAAATCGCCTCAAAGCTGAAACCCGCCAGCTTGGAAATCAGCGCGCGGCAAAAATCATCGCGTCGGCCTTCATCCGTAATATATTGACTGATACGCTCGAATAACACGATTTTCGCCCCGCCTTCGGTTTTCACCGAAAACAACTCCGCATTACAAGCGGCAATATCGGTGAGCGTATCGTCAAAGAGTTTGGCAAAGTCCGCGCCATTTTGTCGCTCTGATAAATACTTGATGGAATGCTCGGGCTTCAACACCGCCGTTTTACCTTCAATATCCATATTGACGAACTCGATTGGTTCGTCTGGCTTTTCTTCGCGAATTTGTTTAACTTCAAAATCGTATTTGTCGTTTAAGAATTTATACAAAAACGCCTGACTGATGATTTTAAATTCGTTGCCGTCATTGCCTAAACCATAGTTGGCACAAATGGTTTTTAAGCTGTCAATCAGGGCTTTGGTTTGTTCGGTAAAGTGTTGTTCGGTCATTTTTTATCTCGTTTTTTTATTGTATCGGCCGGATTTTTGAATCCGGATTATTCCGCCACAGATACCTGCCCGTTCATCAGCATGGGCAGTAGGAAATCGCGTAGTTGGGTTAGTTGGTGGCTTTGTTGACTTCTGATAAAAATCATTTCATCGTATTTTGAAGCAATTTCATTATATTTTTCTAATACATTATCTGCCGGAGCAACTAATTTCAAACTATGTAAATCATCCTTCGTTATTGAACCAAACGTTGTTCCTTCGGTATTTCGTCGCTCAAAAACGGTTTTAAAGTATTTCATTACATAGAATAAAAAACTGTTGTTTCCTGATTTACTTCGCAATGCAGCTAAACCACGACCAATACAACATTCAAAAGGCGAAATATTTAAATCACCGACAGGTGCTCTAACACTTAACAAAATATCGCCTTTTTGTGCAAACCTTGTCGGGGAAGTCGTATATTGGCGAACGTTTGGAAAACGCCAGTCAAAATCGGTTGAACCTTGAAAAAAAATTGTTCCTTCTTGTTCCAAGTTATAACTTGCACCATCAGGAGACTGCCCCATTACAATATCAGCTACCTGATTTAAACTCTTCACTTCCCACCCCTTCGGAATTTTCCGTTTCAAGGTTTCGTCAAACACCATTTCGCCGCCTGAGGATTTGTAGGGCTTGCCGTTGGCATCGGGGAAGTCAAACTGCACAAACCAGTAGTCGTACAGGATTTTTGCCATCTCTTCCAAGCGCGCGTTGATTTGTTTGTTCAGGGCGATTTTTTTGTCCAAAGCGGATAGGACGGTGGCGATGGATTGTTGGGTTTGAGGTTCTGGAATCGGCAACTCCAGTGTTTTTAATGTATTTTCATTAACACGTTGTCTGCCGGAAGTTCCTTCCATACATTCAATTGCCCGTTTTCTAAAATCGGGGCTGATTGCAAAATAATAGAGAAATTCGGGATTGGTTTCATTTTTTGCTCTTAACACGATAAATTCGGTAGAACCGAAAGCTACTTCTCCATCATCTAAAATATCCACAAAAGCGGTTTTTCCATTTTCCAAACACGGGGTAATCTTGGCTAATAAGGTATCACCATTGCGAAACTTAGCTCCACCGTTAAATGCCTTGATTTCGTAACCCGTAATTTGCCGTTGAAATTCTTTCAACATTGCCATCGGAACACTTTTTGCCAATGCTCCCTTGGCTAGTTGCTCTCTTGGATTAAAATCAGCAATATTTTGAATTTGTTGTTTCTTAAAATGATTCATGATGTTCCGTTACAAAACTCTTCAAAGGCCGTCTGAAAAAACATTTCAAAATCCGACCGCACTTTTATTGTCTATTTCGGACGTGTCTAATTCGTCCAGTAAAGGCTACCTGAAACCACTTCCTTAAATCCGCCCGCTTTCTTTTAAGTATTCCCGCACCAATAGGCGGTTGATGGCTTGGATGTCGGCGGGTTGAACAGGAAATTGCTCTTCCGTTCTAAAGCGTTTTAATACGATGCCCTGCATTTGTTTTTCGAAGTAATTTTGGTTGTCCAAAATCTGCTCCATATCCAGCACTTTTTGGTCGGCATCGGTTTTTACGCCGTTTAGCGCGTTAAAGACTTTGAGTTTGTCGCCGTAGAGGGCGGGGTTTTCCATAAGCCGCTTGTGAAGACGGGCATATTTGGCGTCGCCGCTGTATTTGTGCCGCAAGAGGTCGTTTTGGCGGTTCAGCTCTTTGATTTTGGCATAGACGGTTTCGAGTGTGGCGATGTTTGCCTGCATTTCTTCTTGCCCGACTTCGGCGAGGTTCTTTTTCTTGAAGATGCGTTCCAGCTCTTCGCGCAGGCTGATGTATTCGGGGTCGTCTTGGTCGAAGTTGCCCGCCAGTCCTTCGCGGACTTTGCGCATGATGTCTTTCAAATCGTCGGCAAGTTTGAGTTCGGCTTCGCCGATTTTGACGAATTGGAAGTAAACGTCTTCCAGCGCTTCATTGAGCAAATGGGCGGTGTCGCCTTGCTGTAGTTTTTCGGCAAGGTTTAAGGTATCCAAGCGGGCGGCGGTTTCGCGGTACAGGAGGTTGAGCTTGTCAAAATCCAGATGCGCAAGAAATTCGTGGCTGCCTTGCAGGCGCAGGATGTTGTACAGCTCTTTGGCGGTTTGCAGGGCTTTTTTTAAGGCTAGAAGCTGTTTTTTGTCTTCTATTTGGCTAATTTGGCGGCAAAATTCTTCGGCGTTTTCGGTATCGAAATCAAACAGGGCTGTTTTGATGTTAACGATTTCCTGTTCGATTTCTTCTGCCGTTTTGAAAAGCTGGCTGTAGCTGCCGATTTCGTCGCCCAATTCGTTGGAAAGTTCGTCCCAATAGGCGCGGTTGGTTTTGTCAAATTCGCGCTCGATGTCGGCAAAATCGACAACATAGCCGTAACGATAAGATTTGTAGGTGCGGTTGACGCGGGTCAGGGTTTGTAAAAGGTTATGGGCTTTGATTAGTCTGCCTAGGTAAAGTTTTTTCAGGCGCGGCGCGTCAAAGCCGGTCAAAAGCATGTTGTACACAAACAGGATGTCGGTTTTGCCCGCTTTGAAGTCTTTAACCCATTGATCGCGTTCGTCCTTAGTGCCGACGTCGTGCAATATCAGCGTAGCGGTGAGATTGTGATCTGAGGTCGTCTGAAAATGGTCAAAGAGTTGCCGCGCCTGTTCTGCGCTGTCGCAAACGACCATGGCGCCGAGACTGTCGTCTTGGTTGGTTTTTCTGAATTTGGCAAAGTCGCCCAAGATATAGTCAAGCATCGGGCGGACGAAATGCGGATGGGCGTAGATTTCTTTGCGGTCAAAGCTGCCTTTTTCGATTTCAAGCTGCGCCAATGCTTCTTGCAATTGGGCTTTGTATTGGCTGTTAATTTCTTCACGAATCAGGCGCAGTGTGTAGCCGTCGGCAATGGAGGCGTTGTAATAGTATTTGTGGATGTAGTCGCCGAAGAGCTCGCGGGTGTTGACGTTGCCTGCGGTTACGCCGATAAGCGGCGTGCCGGTCAACCCGATTTTGACGGCGTTTACGTCGGACTGGTTGAGGTTGGCAAGAAACGAGCCTTTGGGGTTGTAGCTGCGGTGTACTTCGTCGAGAAAATAGACGCGCTGGATGGCGAGGTCGTAGTCGTTACGGGCGACGACATTGGGATCGTCTTGGAATTTTTGGATGTTAACAACGGTGATTTCCGCTTTGCCTGAGTGGTTGTGCAGGGTTTAGGCGGATTTGATGTCGGCAACGAAGGCTTCGCGACTGTCGATGGTATGGACGGTTAAGTCGCGGGCGGTAAATTCCCGCTGCGCCTGTTTCAATAAATCGAGCCTATCCACGATGAAATAGAATTTCGGCACGATGCCCTGTTTGGCGTAATAGTGGGTCAAGTAACGGGTGTTGTAATAGGCAAGCGCGGTTTTGCCGGAGCCTTGGGTGTGCCAAATCACGCCTTTTTTGCCGCCGTTTGATAAATGTTTTTCGATGGCCAAGGTGGCAAATAGCTGCGGATAGCGCATGATGTGTTTTTGCAGCGCGCCTTGGTCGGTTTTGACGTAGGTCAGCTCGTGTTGCAGGAGAAAGGCGAGGCGCTCGCGGCAAAGCAGCGAAGTCAGGATGCGGTTGGTCGGTGTTTCGGGCGATTTATTGCTGATAAATTCAGGGCTGTGTTTGATAACGGGCAGGTTGTTGTCTTGCAGGACGTTGTTTTCGAGGTCGTCTGAAAGTGTGTTCAATAATTCAGCAAGGTTTAATTTGTGCTCTTCACGGAAATAGTTAAACACGGGCTTGCCGTAAGCAGACGAGGCGTAAAACGCGCCTTGTGCCGGTTCGGTTGCGCCGTCATCGTATTCCATGTTGTTGGAAAAAATCATGAATTGGGTAATGTTGATGAAACGGCGGAATTTAGGGTTTGTCGCACGTTTGCCCATGCGTTCCCGCTCTTCGCCGATGCCGCCTTTGTTGTTGGGTTTTTTGACTTCAATAAAGACCAAGGGCATGCCGTTTATCAGCAGGGTAATGTCGGGGCGGAATTCTTCATCGCCATTGATGCAGGGCAATTCGGTTACAACGTGGAAGCTGTTGTTATTGAAATTTTGGAAGTCGATCAGCTTCTTGCCACCGGATTGATTGGTGAGACGTTTATAAAACGCTTGTCCTAAGTCTTCGTTGTCTAACTCAATCGTGATGTCAGTCAGCAAACGGCGTGCGTCATGTTCTGATAGTTCTGGATTAATTCGGCAGAGGCTTTCTATGAAGATTTCAGGAAATATGTTGGTTTGTTTGTCCCAATTTTCGTTTTTGAGCGAGAGGTAATCATAGCCCAAGCGCATTAGGTGTAAAATAGCGGGAATCTTGACGCGGGAATTTTCGTTGTGAGTTTGAGACATAACCCTTTTCCTATTATAGTTGAGTTCCTTTTCGTAGGTATTATATAGTTTTTAAAGGTAAAATCACCCAAGATTTCTTAATTTTAAGAT
>OGTZ01000169.1_pt1 | contig 43731 bp, 55 predicted proteins | sample 1573651 | NCBI WGS metagenome assembly OGTZ01 (sample SAMEA2582160, study PRJEB24529) | metagenome | biome: Human gut stool | place: China | collected 2011 | reverse complement strand
AGCAAGAAAGGCTAGAAAGGAGGTGATAATAATTGCCGATATTTAATTTAGCAACCGAAAGCCCACCGAGCAATCAAGGGGGCTTTTTTGATATCACTGATCCAGAGTTTTTAGCTACCTTGAATGGTAGTGAGTGGGTTTCAGCTGAAACTGCTCTTAAAAACTCGGACCTATTCTCTATTATCAGTCAGCTATCCAACGACCTTGCGACAGCTAAGCTAACGACCAGCCGAAAACAAATGCAAGGTATCGTGGATAACCCATCAAACAACGCTAACCGCTTCAATTTCTATCAGTCTATCTTTGCTCAAATGTTATTGGGCGGGGAAGCCTTTGCATATCGCTGGCGAAACGACAACGGGCGTGATATGAAGTGGGAGTATTTGAGACCATCTCAAGTCTCTTTCAACCGATTGGATAATCAGAATGGGCTTTATTACAACATCACATTTGATGATCCACGTATTCCACCAAAACAACACGTTCCTCAAAGCGATATCTTACACTTTAGATTGCTATCAGTGGACGGTGGTCTTACAAGCGTAAGCCCATTGATGGCTCTTGGTAGAGAATTGGATATTCAAAAAGCCAGTGATAAACTAACGCTTAACTCTCTTAAAAACGCCCTAAATGCTAATGGTATTTTGAAGATTAAGGGCGGTGGTTTGCTCGATTTCAAAACCAAGGTCTCACGCTCTCGACAAGCGATGAAGCAAATGCAAGGCGGTCCGTTGGTGCTGGATGATTTAGAGGATTTCACGCCTCTTGAAATTAAATCCAACGTGGCCCAACTACTTAAGCAAGCGGACTGGACGACCGGACAATTTGCGAAAGTCTACGGTATCCCAGAAAACGTTGTCGGCGGTCAAGGTGACCAACAATCTTCACTAGAAATGAGCTCTAACGTGTACTCTAAAGCGGTAGCACGTTATTTAAGACCATTTCTTAGTGAATTATCTCAGAAACTTTCATGCGATGTGGACGCAGATATTTTTCCAGCGGTTGATCCGACTGGTGCTAACTATATCAGCCGTATCAATAGCATGGTCAAAAGTGGCACACTCGCACAGAATCAAGGCTTGTATATTTTGCAACAAGCTGAGATTTTACCTAAAGAGTTGCCAGAGGGTAAGAACCCTAATAGGACCACATTGAAAGGAGGTGAGATAAATGGGCAAGATTGATATTAAAGGCGACATTGTGAGTGATGACGCTGGAGCATTCTATGAATACTTTGGTATGTCTAGTACCTATCCTAAACTGGTACAAGAAGCCATCGCTAACGACGAAGACGAAGAAATAACGCTTAATATAGCGTCAAACGGTGGCGATGTGTTCGCTGCAAGCGAAATTTATACAATGCTTAAGGCTAGTGGCAAGCGTATTGTGGTTAATGTGCAAGGACTTGCGGCTAGTGCTGCGAGTGTCATTTCTATGGCTGGCGATACCGTGCGTATCAGTCCAACGGCGCATATTATGATTCATAAAGCGTCTACTGGTATCGTTGGTAATAGCGATGACCTAGAACATCAATCAGCGGTATTGAATAGTATTGACGAATCTATTGCTTTGGCGTACGAGATGAAAACTGGGCTTAAACAGCCAGAATTGTTAGATCTCATGGCTAAAGAGACATGGCTTAATGCTAAAACTGCTGTCGATAAAGGCTTTGCGGATGAAATCATGTTCTTTGATAACGACGAAGAAGAAATCATGGTTACTAATGCAGTGCATCAACTACCAAGCAAATCAGCAATCACTAAATTTAAGAATATGATTGCTACCCCTAAAACCAATTCATTGCGTGAGCAAAAATTGGCGATTTTACTTGAAAAATGAAAGGAAGATGATTGATGAAAACATCAAACGAATTGCATGACCTTTGGATTGCACAAGGCGACAAGGTCGAAAATCTTAATGAAAAACTTAACGTAGCCATGCTTGATGATTCAGTAACCGCTGAAGAATTGCAAGCAATCAAAAACGAACGTGACACTGCTAAAATGAAACGTGACATGTTCAAAGAACAGTACACAGAAGCGCGTGCTAATGAAGTGCTTAACATGCCGGAAGAAGACAAGAAACCTTTGACTGAAAACGAAGAAGAAGTGAAAGCTAACTTCGTTAAAGATTTTAAAAACCTCGTTCGTGGTCGTTACCAAAACTTGCTTGATTCAAAAACAGACGCTACTGGCTCAGACGCTGGATTGACTATCCCTCAAGATATCCGCACAGCTATTAATACATTGGTTCGTCAATACGATTCATTGCAAGAGTATGTTAACGTTGAAAACGTAACGACTCTTACTGGTTCTCGTGTTTACGAAAAATGGGCTGATATTACTGGACTTACTAAAATTGATGATGAAGCTGGACAAATCGGTGCTAACGACGATCCAAAACTTTCTCTTATCCGCTACACAATCAAACGCTATGCTGGTATCTCAACAGTAACAAACAGCTTGCTTGCTGATTCTGCTGAAAATATCCTTGCTTGGTTGTCTGGTTGGATTGCGAAGAAAGTTGTTGTTACTCGTAATAAAGCCATCTTAGATGTCATCGCAACACTCCCAACTAAACCAACATTGGCTAAATGGGACGATATCATTGACCTTGAAGCTAAGGTTGACCCAGCAATCAAACAAACATCATTCTTCTTGACTAACACTTCTGGTTTTACTGCCCTTAAGAAAGTTAAGAACGCAATGGGTGACTACCTCATGGAACGTGATGTGAAATCACCAACTGGATACTCAATCGATGGCTTCGTGGTTAAAGAAGTTTCTGACCGCTGGCTTGCCAATGGCACTGGTGGAGCTATGCCGCTCTACTTTGGTGACTTGAAACAAGCGGTAACATTGTTTGACCGTCAACACTTGTCATTGCTCTCTACTAACATCGGTGGTGGAGCATTTGAAACTGACACTACTAAAGTACGTGTCATTGATCGTTTCGATGTTGTTAAAACGGATGAAGAAGCATTTGTTCCAGCGTCATTCAAGGCGATTGCTGACCAAAAAGCTAATCTTACGCCAGGGGCTTAATTAGGAGGTAAGTAATGAGTGTATCTAAGGAAACTATCATGCAGACCCTCAATCTGGATGAGACAGACGACACTGCACTCATTCCAGCTTACATCGAATCAGCTCAACAGTATATTATCAATGCAGTCGGTAATGATCCAAAATTCTACGACCTCGATAGTGTAGAATCTTTGTTTGACACGGCTGTAATAGCTCTCACAAGCTCGTATTTCACTTACAGAGTGGCTTTAACTGATACGGTGACTTATCCTATCAATCTCACTTTGAATAGCATAATCGGGCAATTAAGGGGCTTATACGCAACGTATAGTGAAGAAAGAGGCGACTAATGGCTAAAGTTAGATATTTACCCTCAGACTTTCGTTTCAAGGCTGATTTTGGCACTTATCAAAGCACACCCAATAAATTCACGGGTGTTAACGTGCCTAAATTCGTCAAACAGTTTACGTTGCACTATAAACCTCATACTCGCACACTTAATCAAGAGTATTTAGCCCAACAAAATGGCGAAACCGATACGAAAGTTATTGTCATTCGCCACAATGCCAAAGTAGTAGAAGGTCAAGTGGCCGTCCTAAATGGCACTCAATACGATATTGTGCGAGTGAGTCCAAACGAAAACTTTGGGCTTAACCGCTACGACTTTCTGACTTTGCGGAAGCGCAAGAAAGTTGGGTGATGGCTTATGGTAGGGCTTGATAAAGCACTAGAGGGTTGGCTTGAAACAGTCGCTAGTATTGGCGATTTAACACCAGCGGAACAAGCTAAGATTACCACCGCTGGCGCAAAGGTGTTTCAAAAGGAGTTAGAAGATGTAACCCGTGAGAAACACTACTCAAATAAGAAACATTTGAAGTATGGGCACATGGCTGACGGTTTATCTGTCCAATCCACGAATGCGGACGGCAGAAAGAACGGTGTGGCAACCGTAGGCTGGAAAAACAATTACCATGCCCAAAATGCCAGACGATTAAATGACGGTACTAAGAAATATCGTGCCGATCATTTCGTCACCAATGTCCAAAACGATAGCGCTATCCAAAGGAAGGTGCTATTGGCAGAAAAAGAGGAGTACGAAAAACTTATACGAAGAAAAGGAGGGAAGTGATTAAGTGTTAGCAACCGTAAAACTAAAAGAGCTAATCGACGGCAAAGAATTTGGTGAAATAAGCGAAGTATATGCAAACAACTTGCCTAAAGAGCTCGAAGAAAACACCGATAAGACAATCGTTTTGCTCACAGAAAGCAACCCATCCCTTGACTTAAGCGGAAACAATACCTTTTTCAGTAAAACGGATAGAGTGGAAGTACAGATTTTTTACAAGGCTGATATTGATTTTGATATTGAAGTCTTTGAGATGGAATTGCTGAAATTCCTAAAATCTGAACACTACTCAATTACAGATATGAGAGAACATAGCATAGACCCCGATACATTACAACTTACGGCGGTCTTTTTTGTTGCCCTCGATAAATTAATTTAACAAAGGAGAAATAACTATATGGCAATTGTAGGTTTGAAAATGGTCCGCCTTGCATTGGTTGACCCTAAAACCCAAAAACTCATTAAAGGCAACGAAGGTCTTTCAGCAGAAGGCGTTATCGAAGTCGATTCAACTATGCTTGGTACTCGTACCGCTAACATCTCAAACTTGGAAGGTCAAGCGACTAAAATTCCCGGAAACAACTCAGTACAAGATGTAATGATTGCGCCTGGATCACCAACAGTGGCGTTCGACTTCAATAACCTTGATTTTGAAATTAAACAAAAAATGCTTGGTTTTAAACCAGACGGCAAGGGTGGTTACGTGATGGATGGCGAGAAACCTCACACAGCGGTATTGATTGAATCTGAAACACTTGACCGCAAACACTCAGTATTTTTTGGTTTCGCTAATGGTATCATGCAAGAGTCAACTCAAAACGTTGCAACAGATACCGACACTGCACAAACTCGCCAAGACGACAACATGACATTTAACGCCTTGTCAGCGACTGCGTTCGGTGGTGAGCCTTACAAGAAATACTATTCTGGAGCATCTACTTTCGACAAAACGAACATGTTCAAAGAAGTATTCGGGGGCTATGTCCTTCCTGCTGCATCAAACAGTCTATAATTCGCAAGAGGTCGGGCTCGTGGCCTGACCTCTATTTTTGTTAAAGGAGTAAAGAAAAATGGAAATCAGAACTATTCAAATTCCGGAAATCAGTAAGAAAGCATTCAAAGTTACAACAAGTAACCGCAATGTGTTGCGTATGCACGAATACCAATTGGCAGTCCTTAAGATTAGCGATACTGTCGAAGATGGGGACACACAAGAGCAAGCACAAGCAAGTTTCACAATCCTTAAAGAAATGCTTGGTTTCATTCGTGCTGTTCTTAATTTGGATGATGAAGCCTATGACAAATTGCTTGATTTGGACAATGAACGTACACAAGAGATTGCCGAAAAATTGGTGGGCTATATGTACGGTTTGACAGACGAACAACTTGAAAACGCCACTGGTGAAGTTGACCCAAAAGACTAAAATCTAAAGGCGAACAGATTTTTGATTTAGAAAATCGCATTGAAGATTTAAAAATCATTGCTAAAAAATCAATCCAAGGTTTTGGGTGGACACTAGATCAGTATTACGACACTGATTATTACGAGCTAATGAAAATCTTAAACGCCAAAGAGGAAGAAGATAGGATGGTTGACCCAACATCTTTACTCTGAATATTTAAGGAAAGGAGGAAAAATAATACATGGCAAAAGTACTAGCTACCATGTCCACCGAAATCGCCTTAGACACGTTACAAGCAGCTAACTCGATTAAGCGACTAACTCAGTTGGTCAATAGCTCTACAAACGCATGGAAGGCCCAAGAAAGCCAAATGCGTAGCGCTGGTGACTATTTGGGAGCAGCACAAGCTAAGTATGATGGTTTGGGTAATGCTATCCAAAACCAACAACATAAGATTGAGAAACTGAAACAAGAACAGTCTCAACTTAAAGGAAGTACCGCTGAAACGGCTGAACAGTACCTTAAGTACCAACAACAGATTGACCAAGCTACTACACGTTTGGCATCGTTGGAAAACCAACAGCGTCAAGCTAAGAATAGCCTTGACTATCACCGGTCTGGACTAGCAGAGCTTCAAAAGGAATACAAAGCCCAAAACGAAGCCTCAGACACTTATATCAAGCGTTTGAAGGCAGAGGGCAAAGAGGACGAAGCTAGACAAGAACAGCTTAAGCAATACAAGGGTTCGATTACTAATTTAAATAAGCAGTATGAGACCCAAAAAGAAATGCTTGAGCGTGTCGCTAAACAGTCTGGGAAGACTAGCGATGAATACCGCAAGCAAAAGCAACGCTTGGATGAAACGGCTACTAGCTTAGCGCACACTAAGAACGCCGCTGACAAGCTGAACGATGAAATTGAGCAAAGTCAACGCTCTAGTACGTTCATTGGTCGCTTGAAAGAGAGCTTTAAACGCTTAGGAAGTGAAGTCAGTGAGACTGAACATAAAACCTCACGGCTGAAAGGTATCTTTGGCGCTACGTTCGCAGCTAACCTAATTAGTAACGGTTTCCAAAATGCGTTGGGAGCTATCAAAGGTAAGTTTGACGAAATCGCACAATCCAGTGCTGAATATGTTAAATACCAACAAACCATGAACGCCACTTGGTTAACTTTGACGGGTAATGCCGAAGAAGGTAAGAAAATGGTCGATATGACCAACCAAATGGCACAAGCGGCGGCTAACTCAACCGAAATGGTTGACGGCATGAACCAAAAATTTTATGCCGTTACTCATAATACCGAGTTGACCAAGCAACAAACGCAAGCCATTTTGACCTTGCAAGACGCTTTTGGTCAAACGGATGCAGCAGTTGAAAATTTCGCCACACAGTGGGCACAAATGATTGCCAATGGTAAGGTCCAAGGGCAAGACATGATGTCAATCATTAATGTCTTCCCAGAGATGAAAAACCAGCTTAAAGAAGTGGCGGCACAAGAGCTTGGCATTGCAGACATGACCGCCGATAAATATGCGGAGCTCCAAAAAGATGGTAAGATTACCGCAGAGATGGCACAAAAAGCCTTGTTTGAGTTGCAAGACAAGTACAAGGATGCCACTGCCAACTTCTCGACTACTATTGGTGGTCTTGAAAGAACTATCCAGTCTCGTATGCCGGCGGTGGTTGCAGCCTTCCGTGACCCAATAGATAAAATGAAAAACCCATTCTTACAACAGATTGGGGACTGGGTAGCTGACCCTAACACTGAAACTAAGTTTAAAGACTTAGGGGAACACGTTTCCAAAGATCTAGGCACCATCATGGATGCCTTTTCTAAAGTCTTTAATCTCGGTGATGGTAAGGATAAGCTAAATGGCTTCATGGATGGTCTTAACAAGACTGTTGATAATGTTAGCAAAACCATTGCTAACAATGCCCCTAAAATCGTAGCTTTCTTCAAAGAAACAAAAGACAGTCTGGGTGCAGTGTTTAGCATTGGTAAAGATTTTGCCGGTGGTGTTTGGGAAGTAGCCGTAGACATGATTAAAGGCGTCGCTGGTGCATTTAACCTCATGACTGGTAACGGTAAGAAAGCTAAAGGGCCAGTTACATCACTGTCCAAGGCTTTAGGTGGCATTGCAAAACACAAGACGGCTATTAAAACAGTTGGTTCTTTGTTTGCTGCTTACTTTGTAGGCTCTAAAGTAGCCCTAGGTATTACGGCGGTTGTTAAAGGTATCCACGCATGGCGGACGGCTACGGTTGGTATGACGGCAGCCCAAAAAGCAATGAACTTAGCTATGGCTTCAAACCCTATCGGTTTGATTGTGGTTGCAGTAACTACGGCTATCACTGCCCTAGTGTTGCTTTATAAGCACAATAAGAAATTTAAAGCCTTTGTAGATGGCATGTTTAGTGCTGCCAAAAAAGCCTTTGACAAGATTTTTAAAGTTACTAAAGAAATCTTTGGCAAGATTATCGATTTCTTCAAAAAGGACTGGAAACAAGTCCTTTTATTTATTGCCAATCCGATTGCTGGGGCGTTTGCTTTAATTTACAAGCACAACAAGAAATTCAAGAAATTCGTTGATGGTATCGTTAAGAGTATCAAGGACGGTTTTTCTGGTGCTGCAAAATGGCTCGGTAAGACATGGGATGGCATGAAGAAGACTTGGACTGGTGCGATGGATTCAATGACCAAGAGCACCAAAAAAGGCTTCGAAAAAACCAAGAATTACTTCACTGGTGGCGAGAAAGGTATTAAAGCCTTTACGAACACCGCCAAAAAATTGCTTGTCATATCCAATCCGGTAGTAGCTGGGTTTGAGTTGATGTATAAGCACAACAAGCCATTTAAGAAGTTTGTTGATAGCACAGTGGATCATGTTAAAGATATGGCGAAAGGCGTTGCAAAACACATGACTAATCTTAAAAAAGATTGGGGCGAAAAGTGGGACAACGTCAAGAAATTCGCATCTAAGACATGGGAAGGTATCAAGGGCAACGCTACTGAAGCAATGACCGCTCTTGGTAAGGATATCGACAAGCATCACAAAGGCATCAATAAGAATTGGTTTGACGGTTGGGAAAACTCTAAGAAATTCCTATCGAAAAAATGGGACGAAATCGGAGCGTTAACACAAGAGAAATTTGGTGTTAACATTACCAAGCTGATTACCGATGCATTGACTAATATCGCTAAATTCTTCAAAGATACGTGGGATAACGTGAAAAAAGGCTTTGGCGAAATGTGGGACGGCATGAAGAAACTTGCCGGTGATGGTATTAATGCCGTCATTGCGTTGCCTAACGCCGGTATCGACGGCATCAACAAACTGATTTCTGATTTTGGTGGTAGTAAAGAAGCTATCTCTAAAATTCCTAAAGTTAAGTTTGCCGATGGTACTGGTATGTTTAGCTCATACCGAAACCCAATTACCAAGCCTACGTTAGCCACTCTAAATGATGGCTACGATAGTCCAGAAACTAATAACCAAGAGATGGTTATTTTGCCAAACGGGCAATCATTCTTGCCACAAGGGCGAAATGTTGAATACCTTTTGCCTGCTGGCTCAGAGGTAATCAATGCTAGCGAATTGGCCATGCTCATGGGTGTTGAACGTGGAGCCTTTGCAAAGGGTACTGGTTTCTGGTCTAAAATCTGGGACACTGCTACCAACGTAGCGGGCTCAGTCTGGGACACAATGAAGAACGGTGTTGACAAATTCATGAAGATGATTGAGTTTGTGACCGATGTTGTTAAAGACCCGGTGGGATCATTAGCTAAGAAATTCAGCCCTAACGCTGACAAGTTAGCCGGTATGTTTAACCCACTCGGTAATGCGCTTTATAAGAAACCAGTTGAAGAAGCTAAAAACTGGTGGAAAGAGCTTTGGTCTATGGCTAATGCCTCAATGGACGAAGGCACAGTGGCGATGGGTGCCAAAGGTGACGATTACCGCTTTAAAGATAAAGCGAAAGACGCTGGAGCTGACCCGTGGGGATATTTCTATCGTGAGTGTGTATCATTCGTTGCCAGCCGTTTGGCTAACCTTGGTGTTAAGCCTAGCTTGTTTAGTCACCTCGGTAATGGTAACCAATGGATATCTGCCAGTGTGCCACACTTAAGTAGACCAAAACCAGGTACGGTAGCCGTCTACACTGGCGGACCAGTTTCAAGCAACCACGTTGACTTTGTCACTGCCGTTCATGGTGATACCTACGACGGTGAAGAATACAACTATGGCGGTAATGGTCAGTATCACCAATACGCTGGCCGTCATATTTCAAATGCTGCCACCTTCCTTGATTTCGGTGTTCGAGACAGTGGAAGTAGTAGCGGTGACGATAGCAAGCCTTTGAAAGACCGAAATAATCCACTTCAAACGTTGATTAAACGCCAAGTCGGTGGCATGTTCGACTGGATTAAGAAAACACTTGGCCCATTGCTCAGCCCAGCCGGTGGTGGTGAAGACGGTCCGCAAGGTACTGGTGTTTCTCGTTGGCGTGAATCGGTTGTTAGAGCATTGAAGGCAAACGGTATCGAACCGAATGACTTCCGTGTGTCTAAGATTTTGGCGACAATTCAACGTGAATCTGGTGGTAACCCTAACGTACAAAATAACTGGGACAGTAACGCAAGAGCCGGTACCCCGTCAATTGGTTTGATGCAAACTATTCAACCAACATTTGACGCTTACAAGCACGCAGGACACAATAATATCCGTAACGGATATGACAACTTGCTCGCTGCAATCAACTACATCAAACACCGCTACGGAACATCAGACGCAGCCTTTACCCGTGTAGCCGCTTATGGCTACGCTAACGGTGGTCTAGTCCATAAAAATGGTGTTTATGAGCTAGCTGAAGGCGACATGCCAGAGTATGTCATTCCAACGGATATCGCCAAACGTGGTAGAGCGTGGCAACTACTTACTGAAGCAGTGGCACGTTTTGCCGGCGATTCCCCACAAGGCAACCACGATAGTAGTTCAGATCGTGAGCGTGTTTCTGTACTTGAAAGCAAGCTAGATATCATGATTGACTTACTCGGTCAGTTGGTAACTAATGGCTCTAACCCTATTGAAGTTAGAAACATCATCGATGGAAGAAGCGTATCAAACGGTCTCGCACCGTTCATGACAAAAGCAACAAACGATTATGAGCGCAGACAAGCGCTGTTAGGAGGTAGCATTATTTGATAGGAATGTCAGTCATTTTTGACGGTAAAAACTTAACCGAATTATTCAATGAGGGTCAAGGGCGTACCGTTCCAGTGGATGTCACAAAAAACGTTGCATCCAATTTCAATAACAACTATCAAGACCAAGGGCGTAGGCGCTATGGTCAGCAATTCCTATACAGCACCTTGTCAGTTAAACAGATTCAAGTGTCGTTTACCTTGGTCGGAAACTACGACTACATTAATACCATCGCTGAAACGCTGGGCGGCTATCTCAATGTCGATAAACCAAAAACTTTGATTTTTGGTGATGAGCCTAACAAAGTTTGGGAAGCTATTCCGTCTGGTCAAGCGTCGCTTACAGTTGACAAGAACACTGCACCGATTACTGCCACAGTAACGGTGACGTTCGATGTTCCGAAAAGCTATGGTGAGAACAAGGCACAAGCCTTGGTGAGTAGTGATGGTGAAACAAAGTACGGCAATATTAAGAAGATTTCAACCGGTCATTATAAGGCGACGTTGAAAAACTTTGGTACGGCTGAAACCTACCCAAACATTAAACTGAAATTCAACTCAGATAATGGCTGGGTTGGGATTGTAAAATCTTCTAGCGAAAGCTATGAGATTGGCAACCCTAATGAAGCTGATACACGTACAGTTAAACAATCTGAAATTCTGTTTGACTATGTTTCTAACAACTGGATCACCAATGGTTTTGCGGTTGGTGCTAAGAACCAAGGGCGTTTCAACGACAACTTGCAAAGTTTGAATGGGACGCTTGCGATTGATAATGCGTGGGGCAGACCACACATTGCCTTAACCAATCGAGGTAGTGGCTCAACTTTACTGCGTGGGAGCTCGATTACATGGGATATTCCAGCAGACAGCAACGGTGAAAAAGGCTCACTCTATGAATATATGTGGTGGAGACAGATTTTCTGGTTGGGCGCATCTAACGAGTGCGGATATATCAAGATATCTGTAACGGATGCAAACGGCACATTTCTGTACGGTGTGGAAACACTCAAGCATGTTAATGGTCTCGGTTGTGAGTATCGTTTTCTTGCAAGCGATGGCAACGGTAGCTATCGCACACTTGATAGGAAACAATTCTGGGGCACGCATATCCAAACCCAAAACCCATTTAATGAGCCACAAGGGTGGTCGGACATGCAACGGTTTGATGATGAAATACAATTTTATTATCAAGGCGGATACCCTAGATTTAAGATACCCGAAATTAAAGGGAAGAAATCAGCAAAAATAAACGTTGGTTTCTTTGGTCTTGGTGATGCACCTCTTGTAACTCACATGTATCTTGATAGTTTTGTTTATCGAAAAGATTACGTTAACAAAGAGGAAGACATCCCTAACCGTTTCCGAAAAGGTTCTATCCTAGAGATAGACATGGCTAAAGGCAAGACCTTAGTCGATAACTTGCCAGCGTCTAACGAGCTAACATACTTGTCTGAGCCGTTTAGTATCGGCACGGGTGAAACTGAAATCGATATCTATACTTCTAGTTGGACAAGGACTGACCCAACAATTGAAATTACTTGGAAGGAGCGTTTTGTTTAATGCAAATTTGGATTCATGATAAGAATATGCGCAAGGTGTGTGCATTGAATAACAATGTTCCTGGCATGTTGCCATATTCCAATAGTCAATGGCACCCTTATCTTGAATACGCAACGAGTACATTCGATTTCACAATTCCTAAGATCGTCAATGGGAAACTGCATGAAGACATCAAATATATCAAAGACGATATGTTTGTTTCGTTTTATTACGATAACTCTTATCAAGTTTTCTATGTGTCGCAACTTATTGAGAACGATATATCATTCCAAGTCACTTGTAATAACACTAACTTGGAATTGGCACAAGAGCAATCTGTTGCCCTTAAAAGTAATGGAGCTCAAAGCATTGCATGGTACCTCGAACACCTTGAAATTCTAGGGTTTACCAATCTTGAAATTGGTGTTAATGAGGTATCAGACAAGACAAGGACACTTGAGTTTGAGCCACAAGAGACGAAACTGGCACAGCTACACAGTCTCATGTCTAAATTTGATGCTGAATTTGCCTTCCGTACCGAGTTAAATCGAGATGGTACAATCAAGCGTTTTACTATCGATATTTACCAGATTCCAGACGAAACTCACCACGGTATCGGAAAGGCTCGTGGGGATGTGGTGCTACATTATCAGAATGAGCTTAAAGGTGTTCAAGTTGCCAGCGATAAGACCCAACTTTTCAATGCTGGGGTATTCACTGGCGCTGAAGGTGTTAACCTCGAAAGTGTTGAGTTTGAAGAAAAGAACGAGCTAGGACAAGTAGAGTTCTACTCACGAAAAGGCAGTAGCTATGTGTTCGCACCTTTGTCTAGGGAGCACTATCCATCAACGATGAATCCAAACAACGCTGATAACTGGACACGTAAGGACTTTCAAACTGAATACAAGGATGTTAATTCACTAAAAGGCTACGCATTGCGTACCATTAAGCAATACGCTTATCCGTTGATGACCTACACGGTTGATGTCCATTCTAGTTTCATGGCAAACTATAAAGATGTTAACCTAGGGGATACCGTTAAAATTATCAATAGCAATTTTAGAGATGGACTAGCCTTAGAAGCTCGTGTAACTGAAATGATTGTCAGCTTTGATATGCCGTTGAATAATTCGGTTGTGTTTTCGAATTACCGTAAAATCGTCAACAAGCCATCGTCTGAATTGCAACAGCGTATTGATGAAATCGCAGCTAGAGCCTTACCATACCGTGTCGAGATCACGACAACAAACGGAACAGCATTCAAGAATGGCGTTGGTCGTTCTACCGTTCGTCCAGTCTTGAAACAAGGTGATAAAACAGTTAACGCTACATGGCGTTTCGTGATTAACGGTGAAATTAAATATGTCGGTATGACCTATGACATGGTAGCGTCAGATATTACCCAACCAACCGCCTTGACGGTTTCTGCATGGGTAGATAACAAAGAAGTAGCTTCAGAAGAAGTTACTTTTTTAAATGTCTCAGACGGTAAGAATGGCGCTAAAGGTGACCCCGGACCTAAAGGGGACAAAGGTGATAGAGGTAATGACGGCTTACCCGGAAAAAACGGTGTAGGTCTCAAATCTACTACTATTACTTATGGCATGAGCGATAGTGACACTGTAATGCCTACTAGCTGGACGGCAAACCCACCAATTTTGGTTAAAGGTAAATACTTATGGACTAAAACGCAATGGATGTATACCGACCTATCTAGTGAGACTGGATACCAAAAAACATACATCCCACATAATGGTTCTAACGGAAACGACGGCTTACCCGGAAAAGATGGTGTTGGGTTGGTTAACACCACTCTACGTTATGCGAAATCAACGGACGGTGTAAATAAACCGACTGGGGTTGTGGTAGCTAATTTCCCTAACGAGATTAAGCCGAATCGGTCAAGTATCGATAATAATATCACCACTGATCTAAAAGTCCGATTGGAGCAAGGTAAGACTTATATCTTATCTGCTGAAACCAATGGAACATTTACCAATCAGCATAACCCAAATCAATCGAGTGATAATGCTACGATTTGGCTTGTTAATCCAAGTTTTAGTACATGGGCAGTGATTTCTGATAGCAACACGGCTAACGGTACGAGGTACACGCACAATCGCCCGACTGGAGAATACAATATCCGTGTCAATGGTTACAAAACAGACAATTCGACATGGATTAAAAATATCGTATTTGAAGATGGGACATGGTCGCCAGACATCCCAACGGTCAACCCCGGCGAATACCTCTGGACAAGAACAACATGGTTCTATTCAGACGGCACGAGTGAGCAAGGTTTTTCCGTTGCAAAAATGGGCGAACAAGGACCGAAGGGAGACCGTGGGAACGATGGGATACCGGGTAAGAATGGTATCGGTATTAGAAGTACTAGCGTCCTATATGGACTATCTATGGCTGAAACCGTGCCACCTACGGCATGGTATCAAAACCCACCAGCGTTAGTTAAAGGGCAATGGTTCTGGACTAAGACGGTCTGGACTTATACTGATAACACCACTGAAACGGGGTATCAAAAAACCTACGTAGCAAGAGACGGCAACAACGGTAATAACGGTATCGCTGGTAAAGACGGGGTTGGTATTCGTAGCACAACGATTACTTATGCGCAAGGTACGTCGGGCACAGTAGCACCAACGACTGGTTGGACTAGCCAAGTACCTAACGTGCCAGCCGGTCAATTCCTATGGACTAAGACAGTTTGGACTTACACCGACAACACTAATGAGACTGGCTATTCAGTATCTAAAATCGGTGAGCAAGGACCTAAAGGGAACGATGGGGCTAAAGGCGACAAAGGAGAACGTGGTTTAACTGGACCTCAAGGACCACAAGGAGAACGTGGCGTACAAGGACCACAAGGACTACAAGGTCCAAAGGGTGACCAAGGTATCCCCGGCGTTAAGGGTGCTGATGGTAAAACACAGTATACCCACATTGCTTACGCTGACACGGTTTCCGGTGGTGGATTTAGTCAAACAGATACTAACAAGGCGTTCATCGGTGTGTACCAAGATTTCAATGCTACAGATAGCCGAAACCCACAAGATTACCGATGGTCTAAATGGAAGGGTAGCGATGGACGAGATGGTATTCCCGGTAAGGCTGGAGCGGACGGACGAACACCTTACGTCCATTTTGCCTATGCCGATAGCCCGGATGGTCGAGATGGTTTTAGTCTGACACAAAACGGCAGCAAACGCTATTTGGGTGTATGTACTAATTTTAACCAAGCAGACAGCACTAACCCAGCAGATTATACGTGGAACGACATGACGGGTAGCGTGTCAGTCGGTGGTGAAAATCTAATCGTTAACTCAGCGTTTCCGGAGAATCTTGATAACTGGGGATTCTGGGAAGTGCCACAGCCAAACGCTAACCTATCCATTTCAAGTCATGCGTTTTACTACAACGGCGCTAGACCGCTGTTCTTACTGAAAACATCATCATCAGCGGTCCCAGCTTCTACGCTACGTTTCCCGGTCAAACGAAATACCGATTATTCGTTCAACATTCAAACGTTTGCCACTGGAAACATCAAAGGCGTAGACATCTATTTCCTTGGTCGGAAGTCGAACGAAACGAGCAAGAATTACACAAAGGCGGTGCGTTTTAAAGCACACACTGGTTCACCGTCAGTCACCGGACTCGCTAAATGGCACTTAACATTTAATTCTGGTGAATGCGACGAAGGCTATATCCGTATTGATAACACTGGAACCACCAACGGCAGTGAGTCGCTGTTATTCTTCGCTGAACTGGACTGCTACGAGGGTACGACTGACCGATCGTGGCAAGCGTCGCCGAAAGATTTAAAGAGTAAGTTAGACGGTAAGGCTGACAGTGCATTGACACAAGACCAAATTAATAAATTGAATGAGCTTAATTCCATCGTTCAAGCGGAATTGAGAGCTAAAGCGTCTATTGATACGGTGAATCAATGGATGAAGTCTTATCAAGATTTCTTGTCAACGAATCAAGAAAACAAGAACAAGACTGAAAAAGCCTTGGTTGAAGCTAGTCAACGCATTGTGAAATTGCAAAATGATTTAGGCGAGAAGTCAGAACGTTGGAGTTTCCTTGATAATTACATGCGTGCATCTAACGAAGGTCTTACTATTGGTAAGAATGACGGTTCTAACTCGGTTTTGGTATCAGATAAGCGTATTTCTATGTTTAGTGCCGGTACTGAAGTAATGTACATCGATAAAGGTGTTATTCATATCGAAAACGGTATCTTCTCAAAGAGTATTCAAATCGGTTACTATCGTGAGGAACAAGACTTAATTGACCCAAACCGAAACGTAATTAAATGGGTAGGAGGTAATTATTAATGGCTGGAGGAAAAGCAGTCCTACGTGCTTATGAAGCTAGCTCGAATATTGATAGCAATACATCACAAGTGCGTTTACAGCTCTATTGGGAAAACGGAGACACTAAGGTGTCTGGTGTTCCTTGGGAAGCGTACATTGACTATGACGGCGGGAAGCGTTTAGCCAACTCTGGCACGCTAACCGTTGAACCCAATCAAACCGCTATGCTGATTGACCAAGAGGTTACCATTGCACACGACGGAGACGGTACTCGTACAGTGTATTATCGTGGAGAATTTAAGAATAAGAGCAATAATAAGGTAATACCTATTAACAATGCAGCTCTTGTCTTAACTACCATCTCCCGTGCTAGTTATGGTGCGGATGTGACAGCTGAAATCGCTAAACCAGTGACCATCAACATTACCAAACGTGAAGCGTGGATGCGACATTCTATTTGGGTGCGTGTGGGCGATTGGGATCAAAAAATAGCTGGTGATGATATCGATACAAGCTATACATGGATTCCGCCTGTTGAAATAGCCAATCAATTCCCTAACTCAGCAAGCGGTATCGGTACGATAACTTACATCTCATACGCCGACGGAATTGAAAGAGGAAGGGACGTCCGAAAAATCACGGTCAATGTCCCGACTAATCTCTTTAAGCCGGGTTTCACTGGTTTTAGTTTATCGGACACAAACCCAGTGACACAAAATCTTATCCCTAGCCCTACGCATTTTGTCAGCACTTTGTCACGTATCAAAGTCGTTTTTAATGGCGGTCAAGGTGCTGCTGGATCTTCAATAACTGGATACTATGCCGAAATTGTAAGCGGGAATAGTTCGGTACAGTCGAATAATGGTACGCTTACAGTTCCGTCAACGGTTACTGACAAACAAATGACGGTTAGGGCTAAAGTCCAAGATAGTCGTGGCTTGTGGTCAGACTGGCGAGAGCAAACCATAACAGTGTTAGCTTACTTTAATCCGACGCTACGTTTTGAAGCCAAGCGAACGGGTGAAAAGCTAGACACGATCACGCTGAAACGATTCTTAAAGGTAGCACCGTTATCCGTTAATGGGACACAAAAAAACACGACTAAACTTATTTTCAAAACACGAAAAGTTGGTACTGCTGGATATACGACAGATAGCACGAACGAATGGCAGAATATTTCTGAATTAAACGGTTCGGATGCCAATCTCAACGGAAAATATCCAGCAGATACCTCTTGGGAAGTTTTAGGGCGTGTTGAAGATAAGTTCTCGTACACAGAATTTGTTATCACAGTATCCACGGATAAGGTAGTGATGAGCTACGAACGTGATGGTGTTGGTATTGGGAAATACCGTGAAATGGGTGCGTTAGATGTTAATGGCGACATCTACGCAAACCGAAAACCAATCCAACAATATCGGTTGACTTCTAACGATGGCACGCCATTAGATGCAGTTGCCGATTGGAACGATTATGGACAAACTGGGTATTACAGAGGCTATGGTTTGAAAAACTCTCCATACAATATCACTAATTCTTGGTTCCATATTCAAGTGCTTAAACATAGCGATGATTGGACTATCCAAACGGCGGTGCCATATTCCGGAGAAGATTTATTTGTTCGTGGAAAAGCCAACGGCTCGTGGGGGATGTGGAAAAAATTTATGAAAGAAGGTGGTCAGGTTGATTTTGACCGTCTAAATATCAATACCACCTCTAAGAAAGATTTAACTCTTATGCACGGTTTAAAAGCCGTTGCTATCAGAAAAGGAAATCTTGTTACACTAACCATAAAACGCATGGTTGTTAATTCTCCGAGTAAGTTTGAGTATCAACAAATGGCTGAGACTATTCCAGAAGGTTACCGTCCGACCGATGAAATTCATTTTCTTGTTCACACAAATGAAGGTAATGAAAATAAGGAACCGTCTACGATACACATTTCTAGCGACGGCACAATTAGACTCACAAGCTCCACTGTTGGCCAACGTGTATGGGTTGGGACAATAACTTATATCACGGATGATTCATATCCAGGTTAAAGAAAGGAAATTGGAGCATAATCTATGCACAAACCAGATGGAATCTTTGGCATTTTTCAAGTCGTTAAGGACTTCTACGAGCATGGTATAGACGAACATCTATGGGTATTCCTACTTATGTTGGTTATCTTAGCTGACGTTTTTTTGGGAGTATCTAGGGCTTGGGCTTTCCATGAATTTTCAAGTTCAAAATTTAGAAAAGGGCTAGTTGGTCATATAGCCATGTTTACGTTTGTAGCCATCTTCTACCCGTTCGCAGTCTACATGAATCTGGGCGGTATCCTAGATACATTTATCTTCACTATGATTGCCGCTTATGGTTCTAGTATTCTTGCCAATTTGTCAGCGTTGGGGGTAGAAATCCCTTATATTGACAAGTATGTCAAGAAAAATATCGATAAAGAAAAATTTAATTTAACTTCGATTGAAGAAGAAAAGGAGAAAACAGAAAATGATTAATTTTAAACTACGTCTTCAAAACAAAGCTACTCTTGTAGCTCTTATCTCAGCAGTATTTCTCATGTTGCAACAATTCGGATTGAATATCCCTAGCAATATCCAAGAGGGTGTTAATACACTCGTTGTGATCTTGGTGATTCTTGGTATCGTTACCGACCCAACAACTAAGGGCGTTGCTGACAGCGAGCGAGCACTAAACTACCACGCACCTCGTGAGGACTAGCCTATGGCTAAGCTCATGACTTCCATCAACCAAATTCGAGGCGGTGATGTCCTAAAATCTGGGGACATTACCTCAGTCTTTGGTTTTGAAATTTTGGGTTACGATGGGAAACGCATGGAATTGTCCGGAACTGGTAAGCTCACGCTGTCTAACGGTGAAACAGTGGCACTCTATCAAGATGTTACTGTCGAGAGTGGGGTGTTCTCGTTCTCGATGGGGAACGTGGTAGCTACTGGCACTTACTACCTCGAAATTAAACTAGATGGGCATATTTTCCCGTCAAACAATTTTAAGGTTAAAGTGAAAAACTCACTAAATGCGGACAGTGCTATCCCATCGGACAAGAGCCCTAAACTGAAACTACTAGCTGATGAATTGCGAGAATCTGGATACATTACCGGAAGTGGTGGTGAAGTCACAGAAGACCTCGTTAACATCTACAATCTAGCTAAAATTTAGAAAGGAAACTATAAATGGCTAACAAATTACAAGAATTTGCCACAGCAGTCGGGACTGACATTAAAGAAATTAAAACAACATTGGCTGGCAAAGCTGAGAAAAGCGAAGTGACCGCTAACGGCGTCACTCAAGACCAACTTAACACTGCCATCGCACAAGCTAAAACCGATATTATTGGTGGAGCTCCTGGCGAGTTAGACACACTCAAGGAAATTGCTGATAAAATCAGCGCAAACGGTGGTAATACTGACGGTGCTGTTATTTCTAAGATTGCTGAAGTTAAAACTGAACTTGGTGACCGTATCACAGCTATTGAAACTGAAGATTTGGTAAGTGCATATAATACAGCCAAAAACACTCTCTAATGAGGTGGGCTTATGAGTAATTTAAAAGATGTAATAGAATCTATTGGTCATGATATTGGTGATATTAAAGATAAACAATCTTCATCGTTGACTATCAGCCAAGCGTACGGACTATTTCCAACGTATAATAACTTTTTTCTACAAGTTTTAGAACAAAATAAATTTGCGGAAGACCCACTTGTGACTAAATCTCAATTACCCACAAGCGAAATTGACGCTTTGAAACAGAAGGTCGAAGAGTTGGAGAGAACTATCTCGGAGATTAAACAAGCTATTCAAAAATAATTTAAGAAAGGAGAAACATGACTTCAAAAACACAATTATTAAACACGCTTGATAGTCTCGTTAATCAACGTGTCACCGTACCAACTAACAAATATGGTGGTCAGTGTATTGCTTTGATTGATAACGTTTTGCAATATCAAGGATTGTTTAACCTTGATTTCAGCTACTTAAACGCCATCGACGGCTTAAGCCGTGCTGAAAGTCTAGGATTGAAAGTCACACGTTTTAACGGCTCTAACAATCCACCAGTGGGGAGTGTATGGGTAACTAACTGCTTGCCTTACCACCAATTTGGCCATATCGGTTTTGTAGTGGCAGAAAACCCAGACGGCACAGTTACCACAGTCGAACAGAATATCGACGGTAATGCTGACTGTCTCTATAATGGCGGTTGGACTCGCAAGGTAACGAGAAACCTCGATAGCGCTGGTAATTTCAGCTATATTGACTGGAATGCACCAACTCAACAAATGGTTGGGTGGTTTGAATTGCCATTCGATGATGTTGAGAACGAAGAAATTGACGGCGTGAAGAAAGGTGATTACTTCATCGATGTTTCAGCCTATCAATCAGCAGACCTCACTGGAATTTGCCAAGCGGCTGGCACTAGGAACACTATTATTAAGGTTTCAGAGGGTGTCGGATGGTTAAGTCCAGTTATGGCACAACAAACAAACACAAGTAACTGTATCGGCTACTATCATTTCGCTCGATTCGGTGGAGATGTAGGCGCTGCACAAGCTGAAGCGAATTACTTCATCAGCAATCTGCCGTCTCACCCACGCTATCTAGTGTGCGACTACGAGGATGGCGCTAGTGGAGACAAGCAAGCTAACACTAATGCAGTATTGGCATTTATGGATGTTTGCAAGTCAAACGGCTTTGAACCAATCTATTACAGTTACAAGCCTTATACACTAGCTAATGTGTATGTAGATCAAATCACTGCACGCTATCCAAATAGTCTATGGATTGCAGCTTACCCAGACTACGAGGTACGCCCAGAGCCATATTGGGGCGTGTATCCAAACATGGAACATACACGCTGGTGGCAGTTTACATCAACCGGCCTAGCTGGTGGATTGGATAAGAATGTAGTTATCATTAACGATGGTGACAATCAAATTAGCAAGAAAGAGGAAGAAGAAAATATGGATTATGTAGTACGTAGCGAAAGCGGAAGTCAAGGATATGTTGGTGTAGTTAATGGCCGTGTGTTTGGTATCGGTTCAATGGGAACAGTGGACACTCTACGTTCAGCGGGTGCTAAACACTTGACATTGCCAGACGATGATTTTGACCGTTTCTTGAATAGTCAATCAAACGATACAGCGGCAGTCTCTAAAGCAATCAATGAAGCTAGCGCTTCAGTGGTAAAAGCTATCGAAGAACGTGCACAAGCCACACAAGGCCAAACTGGAAAATAGACCACGCAAACTATAAAAACGAAAAGGAGTATATCACCTCCCCTCACACTGCAGTAGGGATACCATGGCAGTAGTGGTCGAAGCCTCAGCGTTGTGCTGGGGCTTTTTTGTGTTATAATAGAATTATCCATCATAGGCAAAGAGCTACGAGGTTATCTCATAGCTCTTTTTTATATTTAATAAGGGGCAAATAAGGGGCAATAAGTGTAAACTTTAGTAACTTCATGTAAGTTTTACTGTCTATATCTTACACGCATATAACCTTATTTGATAGGTTTTCTTCCTATTATATACGCATTTAAAATGGCACTAACAGAATACCGTGGTTTGAAATCATTCTACAACTTGAAAAAATAAAACGTTGATTTAACAACGTTTCTGAGGACTCTAGGTTAAACCTAGGGTTCTTTTTTTCTACTAAAGGGGCAAGGAAGGGGCAAGGTTGTTTGTAATGATATTATCTAAAACGTTGACCGCTTGATCCTTCATGTTCCTTGTGACATGGGTATATATGCTAGTAGTCACTTCCGAGTCAGCATGACCAACCCTGTCCATGATGGTTTTTAGTGGCACATTGTTTTCAGCTAGTATGCTAATTGTGGTGTGTCTGAAGATATGAGGGGATAGATGCTTGTCGATAGGTGTTTCCAGTCTGGTGTTCGCTCGTTGAAGTGATGCACTCAAAATGGTGCTGTGGATAGGTTTACCGGTGTTGGTTGTAAAAATCTTATCGCTATGATACCAATCTGGATTGGCTGTTTCGCTTAACTCTCTCAACTCTAGTAACTGGTCAATGATTTCTATCTCTCGATTAGTGAGGTAGGTGGTTCGATAACTAGCGACTGTTTTCGTCCCTTCGTTTTCTGGAATGTATCTGTTGAAGGATGTGTGGATATCCAAAGAGCGTGTCTCTTTGTGGTAATCTGAAACAGTTAGACCAGCCAACTCTCCTATCCGACAACCGTTTAAAAGCATAAACTCGCACGCTAGAGCATATCTCAGTGTTACGTCTTTTCGGTAGAGCTCTTTCAATAAGCGACTGTATTCGTCCGGTTCTAAGTATTTATTCTTGGCAATTTGTTGTTTCTCAAGTTTATTCTTTTTCTTTGGAAGACGTGCCTTCCTCGATGGGTTATCGGTTATAAGTTGTTGGTCCATAGCATAATCGAAGAATGTATTTAACACGGTCTTGGCACGATATTTCTGCGAATCTGTCCAGTCTTCAGTGTCTAGTAAGGATTGGATAAGTCTGACATTGATATTTGATAAGATTGTTCCTTGTTCGATAGCGTCAGATATTCGCTTAACGGATGCTGCAAGGCTCTTGATTGAACTTAACTTAATCTGCTTTTGATGAAATTCCCACCACTCGTTGAAAGCACTATGGAATGATACATTAGTGGTGCTTGACAATTCCATTTTCTGAGCTATCTTATCATCCAGCAAGCGTTGAGCTTCTTTCTTTGCTCGATTCGAACCACTGGATAGAGTTACAGATACCCGTTTCCATTTCTCGGTGTAAGTGTCCTTGTATCTTTCAAAATATTTATATTTTCCGTTTTGTAATTGTTCTACCCACATTGTCATATCTCCTTGATTTTGGTAAAATGGGTACAGAAAAAGACATGTAAGGCTGTTTTCCAGTTTACACGTTTTTTCTGTGGTGCTAGCTCTACACTCTAAGTTTGGCGACGGAGAGTGTAGGGCTTTTTTTATTGCGATAATAATTTAGTTTTCTGCGCTTGAAATTCTTCTTCAGTAAGTACGCCGTTATCAACCAATGATTTTAATTTAATCAGCTCGTCAGCAATTAAATTCTGCGGTAGTGGCTGACTGTTCTGGCTCACTTCTATCTGCGGTCTTATCGACTTCAGTTTTTGCTAGATCTTTTATTTTTTTGAAGTCCAAATTTTTATCCTATCAATTCGTAGTACTCATCAATGACCATCAACTCATCTGTTACTGTCCTAAGCTTGTGCTTTTGCATAAAATGCAAGTAGTTAAAAGACTTGTGGTCATCTGATGCCGAAAGCTCTTCTTCGAGCAGCTTATGGATCATGTGCCTATTCGCTTCATTTTCGCATCTAGTGCGATTGTTTTGATAAAGTTCAGCAGAATGATCCCGATGCCCTAATTCGTGGTATATGACCCGTTTTTTGGCGTTCTCTGGCAGCTCACGGTTTATGAAAATAATATTGATTTCTTTGATGTAAACTCCTGGTCTATGCCAGAGGTCATTATCAAAGTAAGCGAGAGTGACACCGTGCGAGTCTACTAGCTCTTCAATAGTCATAGGCTATTATCCTTTTTGTGTTATTTTGTTGTTAAAATGGTTACGATGATTGCTAGTATCCCCAGTAAAGTACTAACTAACAATCCGATAAACCAATACATGAACTCTTTTTTGCTTTTAGCTTGCTCTTCTAATCTCTTATTCTCTTGAGTTAGAAACATAGTCTCTACACGTTTCTCGAAATTATCAAATTTCAAATCAACTTGTTCAAATTTCAAGTCGATTTTTTCAAATCCGCTACGCATATCTTGTCTGAGTTGGTCAATTTTTAAATCAATTTTCTCAAATCCGTGCTGGGTGTCAGAATTAATTTTATCAAGTTTTAAGTCGATTTCAGATTTGCTGTAAGTATCTTGTGGCATAATAATTTCCTCCGATAACATTTCTGACTCCATTATACCACGATTTTGTATGGGTACAGTTTTCAATGAAGGTTTAGAAGCGTGAATTGAAGAAACATTGGAAGGGGTGGGTTTGAAATTATCTTGTGTGTCCGGCATCGTTTATCCCCACTTTCCAAAATGATGATAACTATATGCTGTATCTACTTCCTGACCGTTTTCGTCGATCAAGACGAAGAAAAAGTAAAAATCACTTGGGTTCTGTATCGTAAAATTAAAACTGAAATTTCCAGTGGCCATACCAAAGCCGTCTTCGAGTAGCACAAAATCTTGTCTCGTGATATTAATTCTAGTAGCATGGACAGGGTAAGACGTGCCGTTAGGGAAGTGGGCAGTTAGAGACAAGATATAATCTGTTTCAGGTCTTAGATTAAAGAAGTCTAGAAATGCAACCAAAGATGTCGAACCAGGGAATACATCGAAATTGGTTATTGTTCCTAACGATTGAGCTGTTTCAGGATTGACAATTCTAATTGCTGTCATCTTTTCTCTGAACGGATTCTTTTTCATTGGAATACTTGTCATACTATCTACCTCTCAAATAAATCTCAATGATGTTCTGTATGGCATCGATGTCTTCTTCTGTAAGAGGCTTGCCATCGAAGGTCTTGGCATTCTCTGCCATCTTTCGTAGGTCGTCAGACGTGTATCCTGCGATTGTATCATCCTTTGCAATAGCCGGGCCATCTCCGAAAAGAATGTAATCTGTCGAAGTCCCCAAGGCTTGAGCTAATTTCACAATCTTTGTCCCTGTTGGAATACTAGCGCCGCTTTCCCACTTCGAAATAGTTGAGTCAGACTTATACCCTAACATTTTCGCCAATTCAAGTTGGCTAATGCCCTTGCTAGCTCTCAAACTTTCAATTCTGCCACCTCTTTGCTTATTCAAATCCATATCTTTCTCCTTGCTGTTTATATTAACATTATATAGTAGACTTTCTTAATTTTCAAGTTGATTTATAAAAAAAACAAAAAAACTTGAAAAAAAATCAATAAAACTATTGACATTGAATTTAATTCAAGCTATAATGTGTTTGTAAGTTAGTTAGAGAGGAGGAACAAAATGGCAGAAACGGTTCCAAAAATTACAATCAAAGAACTACGTGCTCGTCATAAAATGACGCAAGAGCAATTCGCTAAAAGCGTTGGTACTACTGCTCAAACAGTAAGTGCATGGGAGAAAAACCAACTTTCAATTTCTCCTAAAAATATGGTAGCTATTTGTAATAAATACCACATTCAATCGTCTGATTTGTACGGTATCTGATATTTTTTTTACAACAAAACTTGAATTTAATTCAAGGTAAAAAGCTAATAAGAACGTAGCTATTTGAAACCTATTAATATTATCTGAGGTTCTGATTCGAACCTAATTAAAATTATGAAAGGAGCAAACATGAAAGAACCATACAAGTACCTTGAAATCTCTGGCAATATTGCTGGACGTATTGAACTGGAAACAAAAAAAGACCTACTTGTCCGTAGAGCGATGGTCATTGATGGACACATCGGTTTATGCGAACAAGCGGTCTACGTTGATAAGAAAGTGCTAGATAGCTACTGGGTCAAAATAGTAGAGTTATCTGCTATTCCTGAAACCATCAACAGCGTTGACAGCACTGATTTGGTTAGGAAATGGTTGAACATGTAGATTGACAGCATCATGTCCATTGACATACTCAACGCATTTCACCAAGTAATGCTCAGATTTATGGTCTGCTGACTTAGCAATGACAGAACCGATAGTAGGAATAGCGGGCAATGTTATTGATGCAGGTTCAACATGACCATTAATCATAATGTGACAAGTAATCATAGTTATCCTCCTTTCGTTAGGATAAGTCGATTATATCAGAAAGGACTACCAATGGAAATTACCTATAAACCAGTCGGAATTAATGAGACGGCTGAGTGGGGAGACTACGACCACCTCATGCAGCGGTGGGAAGGACTAGGGAAGTCGATGGCAAAGAACCTCATCCGAGAAATGAGGGACAACAAAGACTTCCAAAACTACGTATTCAACCCGACACACAAACTGGTTTTTATCAACTATGAAGGTTTTAAGTCCTTCATCGAGTGGAAAACCAGAAACAGATTCAAACAATAACAAGGAGTAAAACATGGCTAATCATTACATAAAAAGGTTGGTAGCGTGCGCTATCCAATTCGACAAAGACTTCCACAAGATGGAAGGTGGCATCCCTGCTCTCGACAACATTACGGAGTTAATCCTCTACATCAATCAGACGATGGATGTCTCAAAAAAAGCAAAAGACGAGCTTGATGATATCGACACAAAATGTCTGATGTACAGAGATGTTTGCAGCAAACCAGACACACCAGACAGTAAATGTAAAGATCTATTTCAAGACGTAGCAATCGATTTCATTGCTACATGCAGAACACACGATATTTTGGACATTTAGAAAAAACATCCCTAGCCGTAGCAGTGAGCTAGTGAGATATCAGCGTAAGCAATACCAACTGCAATACTGACATTATAAATCTCCTAAAAATATTAAAACCTCACTAGCTCTCTAGTGCGGTTAGGGAACAGAAAGGAATTTAAAAATGAAAAAACTACTTAAATGGCTATTTGTAAAAGAGAAACAAGAACCAGAATATTTCTTTGAACCAGTATGGACGCCATACGAGGAAAATGAACGCAAATACGAAGCTCGAAAAAAACGTGAACAAGAGCTTTTGGCAAAATACGGAAACCGTTAAGATCACTATCTTCAATCCGTAGCCACGGCTCACCGTGGAGTGTAACTTATACCTTTCCCCAAAAAATATAAACTTTACCCACATATTCACACATACCTTTCTAAAAAAACATTGAAAAAACACGAAACGGTGGGCTATGGGTGCGGATTGAAGCACTAAAAAAAGCATGGGTTAGGGCCCATGCAAGAAAAAACATCTATAAGGAGATTATACCATGATTTCACAAACAATTGCAAAACCAGGATTCACTGTATCTAAAGCCTATGGGCTTTGTGGAACATTGGCGCTTGCTACCGCTCTATTGATTGGAGCTGGTGCAGTGTCAGCGGACGAAACAACGGCACCAGTGGTGGACGCACAACCAGCCGTGTCTAATGTCTACACTGCCGATAATGCTGGGAATATTACGGTGACACCTAGCGAAACAGTGGCACCAGTAGCTGAAACACCAGTATTTACTCCACCAGCACCAGTGGAATCTCAACCGATTGCAGAAACTCAACCAGTAGCAACTACTGTTACTAAAGAGGGAACAGAAATCACAGTTTCTAATCCAGAAGTTAACGTGACATTCCCTAACGGTACGGGTAAATATAGCCCATTCGAAGTTGAATACAAGGATATCAATATTCCAGACGATATCCCAGTTAACGAGGGCGACAAGGTGGTTACTGAGCTGCCTAAAGAAATTGGTCTTCAAACATCATTCGACTTTGATGTTTACAACAACGAGAATGTCGTTGGTAAGGCCAATGCTGACGCTCAAGCTCGCAAGATCACAACTACTTTTAACAATTACTTCACTGAGCATCCATTGAATAAGAAAATGTCTCTTAAATTCGACGCTAAGTGGACTGACGTGGTTACTCCAGGTAAACCAGTGACCGTTAATTTTAACGGGACAGTTAAAAACTTTGAAATTGCTGACGGAAACCCAATTCCAACAGACGAATTGCTTTCAAAATGGGGTTGGCAAGACAAGAATGATCCACAGATTATTAACTGGACTTTGCGACTTAACACAGCACGCAAGGTACTTAACAATGCAGTGCTATCTGATACTTGGTCCAACAATCAACAATTTGTTGACGGTTCACAAAACATCTACTTTGTAGAAGACCCACTCAATTGGACTGTTATCGACCACTCTGCTAAAGACTACTTGGAGTCTTGGAACGTACGAGCTGACGGTTTTGACGCAAAATTCAAAGAGTTTAACCGCATCATGTACATTGGTTACCAAACTCGATTGAAAACAGCGGTTAAAGATAGCACCAATCCAACCAATAAAGCTGAGTTGGTAGCGGTAGACGCTGGGGCGAAATCGTCTTCTAAGGTCCAGTTAGTTGGTGGCCGTGGTGACGCAAGCGGTGAGAATAAACCGGAACCAACTTTCGAGGTGCCAAATTACGCACCTAAAGTTGACATCCCCGAATTTGAGGGCGGTATCCCAGGTATTCCAGAGGTACGAGAATTGCCGGAATATACTGAGCCAATTGGAACTGTTCCAAATGACGCTCCAGTTTTGGATAAGCCAGAATGGAGTGGCGGCACAGTACCAAATGAAGCTCCAGTACATTACAAACCTGAGTTTGAAGGTGGAGTAATTCCGAATGATGCCCCTATCCTCGATTTGCCAGAATTGCATATCCCAGAGGAACCAACACCAGAAAAACCTAGCGCACCCAAAGAGGTGCCTAGCAAGCCTGTAGACGCTCCGAAATCTAAAGAGGTAGAAACTACCACAGTTAGTTATAACCTCGATTCTGAGCCGTCTGAGGTGGCAAACACACCGGTTTACAGTGCGACCTTGCCAAACACTGGTGAAAAAGAAGGTATTGCTAGCACTTTGGGATTGGTAGTGATTGCTGCCGGTATCACTGCTTTAACTCTTGGCTTCAAGAAGCACAACGAATGTGAGGAATAACAACCATGAAAGAAAACAATAAAAACATCGTACTCTACAGCGCTGAAAAGAATGGCTTTCTTACGAGCTATAAAGACAAAGGGAACATAGCGTTTACAGCGACTTTTGATCCCCGACTTTGGAAAGCGCTACAGCTACCAATCGAACCATACGAAAAACAAAAAGCTGGCATTGACAAGCTTGCTGAAGTGTTTGACTGCGAAGTGCTTATCGTAGAAGCTGAATACAACGTAACTAAACTTGACGGCTCGGACTTTGAACGCACGGAGCGTAACGAAGTTACAAGAGACGAAATCGAAGCATTTTTGAGAAAAATAATTAATTAATCAATATCAGTAGTGGTGGGAGGGTAGGCAATAAAAAGGTGGTAAATGGCTAAAACAAAAACTAAAGTTTACTTTTGGCTTAAATTCGATAAAAAATTCTTTGATAACTTGTTTATCAAACGACTAAAGAGCGTGAGCGGTGGTTACGCCATGACAGTTATTTATATCCGTCTCATGCTCGAGAGTTTAGAAACTGATTGCATTTTGTATTACGAAGGATATTTTGACAACCTAATTCAAGAGCTAGCACTTAAGTTAGATGTTAGCGAGGATGATGTCAGCATGACAATAGCTTACTTTACAAAATGCGGTCTCATACAAATTGACACAGACGGAAACGCTAAGTTCCCACAAGCTGAAGCCTTGCTCGAACAAGAAACAAATTGGGCACAATATAAGCGAAAAGATCGCAAAATTGGACAAATTCCAACCAAATTGGACAATGTCCAACCGATGTCCAACCAGTGTCCAACAGAGATAGAGATAGAGAAAGAGATAGAGAAAGAGTCAGAAGAAGATATAGAGTTAAAACAAGAGTTAAACCTAGATATAAAGACAGAAGCAGAAGCAGAGAATAGAAAGCTATCTTCTGCTACTGCTGATACATCTGATTTCAATATCTTTGATTACTATCAAAATCGCATTGGTCTCTTAGATGGATTCCAACTTCAACAGATTGAAGCCTATCAAGCTATTGATGGAATGGAAACAGAATTAATCAAGATAGCCATTGATAAAGCAGCGGACAACTCAAAACGTTCCTTTGGCTATGTTAATTCTATCTTGAAATCTTGGGCACAGAATGGCATCAAAACAGTCGCTCAACAGAATGAAGAACAACGAAGTTTTGAAGGTCGTAAAAACAATGACGACCAACCTGTTAAATTCGGTCCAGCTTGTAGCAAATACTAGAGGTGATCTCTATGAGTTTAGAACAAACTGCTAAACAAATGCGAAGGCAGTACATGAAGCCTAGTGATAAATACTGCGACAAGCACCAACGACACTATGTCACAATTCAGTTTCCAAACTCAAAGCCCTATACAGTTTGCGAGTTGTGCCATCGTGAGGAACAAGCCAAACAAAACGCCATCAAAGCACAGGAGCAGTATGAGCGTGAGCAAGAACAGAAGCGCTTATACTTTCTCAAAGATTTCAGCTTACTGGATGATGACTTGAAAAATGCTAGCTTCGACAACTACAAGGCAGTGACCAGAGAGCAAAAAGAGGACTTGAAGAATGTCCGAAGTCAGCTCAGAGGCTATCTGGACGGACAGGAATACAACATCGTTCTAATCGGTGATACTGGTGTCGGTAAGAGCCATCTAGCTTATTCAGCACTTAAAGCCTTGTCTGATCACACGAAAAAGATGGGGCTATTCATCAACATCGTTGACTTGCTAGCCAAAATCAAAGAAGATTTCAGTCTTGAAGCTGAATATATCAGACGCATATCTGAAGCTGAATGGCTAGTGCTGGATGATGTGGGCACTGAGAAGGTGACAGAATGGTCAAACGGTATCTTGTATAGCATTCTGAACAAGCGCACCAAAACTATCATCACAACCAACTTAAGCCCACGGGACATCATGGGGACTTACGGCAAGCGTGTTTATTCTCGAATTTTTAAAAAGACAGGACTTGGAACAACGAATGAACATGTATACCAGTTTAAGACACAACAAGACAAGAGGATGATGCTTTGACTGAAAAAGAAGTAAAACTAAAGCTCTTTGAGGACTACGAGCGCATTCATGGCCTTGTATTCTCAGAGGAACATAAACAGAAAATGATGGACGAGTTAGATTTATACTCATTCATCAGCAAAATCAACGAATATATGTATTTTGCTAAGAAATCAACGCAGATTTTTAGTACACACTAGAAAACCCCTCTAAAATCGATTTTAAGGCGTGTGTTTTGTTGGGTGGTAAAATAGACTAGAACACCGTTAAAATTGCACCACACCCCCTTAAAATGCGAAATAAGGGTATTTAAATCAAAAAGGAAGACATGACATGACAAATCAACTACAAACACAAAACAAAAGGGATATTTCAACAGATACAAGTGCATGGACGTTTCAAGATATCAAACGATACTACGATCCACAAGATTTGCTGACAGAAAAACAAGTTGGGCAAGCTTTGTCATTGATTAAAGGCCGAAATCTCAACCCATTGCTAAACGAGGTCTATATCGTAGCTTACAAAAAGAAAAACGGTGGGGCTGAATTTAGCTTAATCGTCTCAAAAGAAGCATTCTTGAAGCGTGCAGCACAAAACCCAAACTATGAAGGTTTTGAAGCCGGAGTGGTAGTTGTTGACGATTCTGGTGATATGGTAGAGCGAAAAGGGGCGCTGCTACTGCCTAACGACACGCTCGTTGGTGGTTGGGCAAGAGTTTACCGCAAGAATTTCAAGGTTCCTGTAGAGGTTTTCGTTAGTCGTGAAGAATACGACAAAAAACAAAGCACTTGGAACGCTATGCCAGCTACCATGATTAGAAAAACCGCTCTTGTCAATGCCTTACGTGAAGCTTTCCCAGAGGATTTAGGAAATATGTACACCGAGGATGACGGCGGTGAAACATTCGACAGAATTAAGGATGTAACACCACAAGAGACACAAGAGGATGTTAGAGCTCGTAAGTTGGCGCAAATCGAACAAATGAAGCAAGAACAAACGCATTTCCAACAAACAAGCGAAAGCAACTCTCAACCGGCTGCCAACTCACAAAACGAGCCAGTTCAAGGCGAACTTCTCGACTATTAACGAGGTGTGAACAATGCAAGAATTACAAGTTAATATTGAACAAGCCAAAGTTGAGATTGTAGGGCAAGAGGTTTTTGAAAAAGGCATTGCTGATGTAGTTGCTAAATATCAAAATTATACAGTCACCGCTGGCACTATCAAAGACGACAAGAAAGTCTTGGCTGAATTACGAAAATTAACCAAGCAAATTTCAGACGAACGTATCAAAATCAAGAATGAGTTATCAAAACCAGCGACGGATTTTGAAAAATATATCAATGAAACAGAGAAACCTCTTAAAAACATTATCGACCAAATCGCAAATGATGTGAAAGAGTTTGAAAATCATCAAAAAGCACTGAGATTGGACACGGTTAAAAGTTATTTAGCTAACAAAGCCAGCGAATATATGATTGACCCTCGCATTTTTGATGGAAAAGCAACGGAATACATCAAAAATGGCGATTTCATGGCAGACGGTGTAACTCTTAAAAAAGCGACTATGAAGGCATTAGACGACATGGTTACTTTTGAATATCAAAAACAAGAGGAATTTAAAAAAGCCACTCAATCCATATCCGGACTTTGTTCAGAGTACGGAATGACCGACCAACCGTATATCCGCATGCTTCAAAATCTGACATTAGCAGAGGTGTTAGATCAGATTCGTTCAGACCATGCTTTTGAATTACAAAAACAAGAAGCTGAACGCCAAAGACAAGAACAAGAAGCGCTACGACAAGCTGAATTGCAAAAGCAAAAAGAAAAAATAGCAGAAACAGCACCAACGGCATTAGTTGTTGATTCAGAAACAGGCGAAATTATCGAAAACACGCCAACAATTGAAGAAGCTAACATTCCAGAATCAAAACGTTATCGCCAAAAAATGACGCTTGAAGTCTACTTTGAAGATTCAGATGATAAAGACAGATTTAAACGTTTACTTAGCGAAAACGGTTGGGAATACAAACAAAACTACACTGTCAGCGGCTATCAAAACATAGCTAGTATGACCGAAGAAGAATTGAAAGCACATTTAAGTTAACATCAAGACCAAACGAGGTTCTAACATTGGACGATTTCTTAAATCGTGAATAGAAGGAGATAAAACCATGATTAATTCGACCGTTCTAGTTGGTCGCCTAACCCGTGACCCAGAACTAAAATACACGACCAGTAACATCGCAGTAGCTACGTTTAGCCTTGCTGTTAACCGCAATTTCAAGGACGCTAACGGGGAACGTGAAACAGACTTTATCAATTGCGTTATCTGGCGTCAGCAAGCTGAGAATTTGGCTAACTGGGCTAAGAAAGGCGCATTGATTGGTATTACTGGACGCATCCAGACACGTAGCTACGAGAATCAGCAAGGTCAACGTGTTTACGTGACTGAGGTTGTCGCTGAGAACTTCCAAATGTTGGAAAGTCGTGCAGCGCGTGAAGGGAGTAACGCAAGTCAAGGCAATACATCGGGAGCATTTGGCAATGACAACAGCTATGCAGGGCCTTACGGTCAACAAGCACCGCAACAGCAAGGGCCAAACTTTGCAAGAGAAAGCGGGCCTTACGGGAACTCAAACCCTATGGACATCACGGATGACATGCTGCCATTCTAGGTGAAGTTATGAAGATGATTTTAAACATCGAGCCAAAACCTCAAACAAGGCCACGATTCAGCAAATTCGGGACTTATGAAGACCCTAAAACGAAGGCGTGGAGACGTCAATGCTCTCAACTTATCGAGCAAGAATATGATGGGCAATTCTATGACGGCCCGATTTCAGTCGATGTCGTATTTTACATGAAGGCTCCATTGAATATTTCAAAAAAGCCCACGCCAAAAGCGAGAGCTAAAACATGGGACAAGTTTAAGCGGTTTATGGCCGAAAAGCTTTGGCATGCAAAAACTCCAGACGTTGATAATCTGGTTAAATCACTATTTGACAGCATCTCAAAAGCCGGATACAACAAAGTGGACAAGAAAGGTATCGTCTGGACGGATGACAGTATTGTTTGCGATTTAAGAGCTCGCAAAAAGTACAGCCCTAATCCACGCATTGAATTAGAGATCAAGGAGCTCGGATGAATAGCAGATATAAAGGCAAGCTAGTAGGTGTATACGCTCCAGGGAGTTACGACCATACCAGCGTGTTAGGTCAAACGCAAGAGTTTTCGAGATGGTTTTGGGAGAATTGCAAGGATATGGATTTAATCAGCGCTAAATTGGGGATTAATACCAAGAAATTAAATCGCATCTTGACGCTGGAGCAGTTACCAGACAAGGAGTTACTAGCAAGGATGGTGGAATTATGCAAGTAAAGGAATACGCCCTCTACAAAGGTGAAGAACTACTAGCTATTGGCACCAAGCGTGAGATAGCTGAACAGTTGGGTGTGTCAGTAAATAGTGTTAGTCACTATGGAACGCCAGTGTACGCTCGAAGAACATCGGAGAATGGAAGGGGATTAGTAAAGCTATGAAATATAAAGTTATCGTCTACTACGACAACATGGAAGACAGCGTGCACGTTTTTCATGATAAGAACGACGCGATTAACGAAATGCATAGATTGCGTGGTGTTAAGTACCGTAATTCGAAGAAATATACGGTGGAGTTAGTCGAATGCAGTGGGTAGTGAGAGTGGCACGCAATATGGATGATGTGAAGGAGTGCTATTTCACGGATAAGGAAGAAGCACTAAAACATGTTGAAGCATTGAAAAAGTTAAGCATGGCAGTGGATGATGCTAATTTCGGATGGGTGTTTGATTGTCCGGGCGTGGAAGTTAAGGAGGTGGAATAGGTGGATTTATTAGAATTAAAAAAAGCAGAAGATATTAGACGGCAGATTGTAGAATTAGAAAGATTTATCAACTATAAACCGTCACTTTTTGACACATTTATTATTACAAGAAAGCCAAAATTCATGCTGGGAATTAAACGGAGTTCCCTTTTCGGCGAACACACTATGGAAATAACATCGGTAAATTTATCGGACGCAATCAAAGATGCATTGGAACAAACGGTCAAAAATTTAAAGACACAATTAGTAGATTTAGGTATTGAGGTTGATGAGGTGGAGTAGCACAATGAACAGACTTAAACAATTAAGAGAATCAAAAGGAATGACTCAACAAGAGTTAGCTGATTTGGTTGGAGTCACCAAAGGGGCGGTTATCCACTGGGAAAATACGGTTTTAGTAGCGCAGATAAACTCCAAAAGTTAGCTGGTACTTTCGGTGTATCTATTTCATATTTGCTAGATTACGATACCAATAACACATTCTCAGAGTTAATCGTCAAAGTCAACGAATGGGCTACCAGTCACGGGTTGGACAAGAGCAATCCCAAAACTCAATGGATGAAGGTGACGGAAGAAGTGGGCGAGATTAGAGATGTATTTCTGAGACCGTCTGATTTCGAAAACCCAGAATGGTCATTAAAAGATGCTATAGGGGACTCGATTGTGACGCTGATTGTTCTATCCTTGCAGCTAGGTTACGACGTCGAGGAGTGCCTTACAATCGCATATAACGACATTAAGGACAGAAAAGGAGTAATGATTGAGGACAACTTTGTCAAAATCAAGAAATCACAATCAGTTAACAATTGAGGAGGAAGATTTGTGAAATTTATTGACCTATTCGCAGGAATCGGTGGTTTCCGTTTTGGAATGGAGAGTGCCGGACATGAATGCGTGGCATTCTGTGAAATTGACAAATTTGCTAGAGCAAGTTACAAAGCAATCCATAACACTGAAGGAGAAATAGAATTACATGACATCACACAAGTCACCGACGAGGAAATCAGAAACATTGGACACGTTGACGCAATCTGCGGAGGTTTTCCGTGCCAAGCTTTCAGCATTGCAGGAAATCGAAGAGGATTCGAAGATACTAGAGGAACTCTCTTTTTTGAAATCGCAAGGTTCGCCTCTATACTCAAACCTAAATATCTTTTCCTTGAAAACGTCAAAGGACTCCTTAACCACGACAAAGGAGATACCTTTGAGGTCATCCTCTCAGCGTTGGATGAACTTGGGTATGATGTGGAATGGCAAGTGCTTAATAGCAAAGATTTCGGAGTACCACAAAATCGGGAACGTGTGTTCATTATCGGACATCTTAGAGGAGAACGTGGACGAAAAATTTTTCCTATCGGAGGAGAAAACGAAAAATCTAGTGCTGAACGGCTAGGAATTAATATTTTAGGGAATACCAAAAACCCTAACGGAACAGCGCAAGGGACTAGAGACATAGTACACGACCCTAAAGGGATTGTGGGAACGTTGACAGCGGCAGACTACAAAGGACCTAAACAAGTTGATATACCAGTACAGCCTAAAATCCGTGTTCGTGAAGCAACCAAGCAAGGCTATGCTGAAGCAAGCGTGGGAGATAGTGTTAATTTAGCACATCCAAACTCTAAAACACGCAGAGGGAGAGTTGGGAAACAGATTGCTAATACTCTATTGACCGGCGAGAGCCAAGGTGTGGTAGAGCCTAGTTTCCGCATTCGCAAATTAACACCTCGTGAGTGTTGGAGATTGCAAGGTTTCCCAGATTGGGCGTTTGATAAAGCGCAAGAAGTAAACAGTAACAGTCAGCTATATAAGCAAGCTGGGAACAGCGTTACTGTGAATGTCATTAAAGAAATAGCGAGGTATCTATGAAAAAACATAAAGATTTAAGCGTTGCCACAATTCTGTTAGTGGTATCCCTAGCCATCAACGTTGGTACAGTAATCAGCGTGGTCAACAGACCAGTGGAAGCTATCGTGGTGCATAAGGCTGACAATGCCACTGTATTGCACGGAAAGATTACCGGCAAGGAAATGGTCGGGAAACTCTACACGCTTGACTGCGGTGCTTACGGAAAATTCCTTGTCAGCAAGGAACAGTATGATAGCGTGAATGTTGGGGATGACATTCCGAGCTATTTGAAAGGGAGAGGGAATTAAGATGACGAAAACCACTGGATTACCAAGTTACTTTGAGCCTGAGCAAGAAGGTGCAAGGTACGGCTCGTTAGAAGAACTTAAAGAGTTGCTGTTACTCAAGCGTATAGTGAAATGGGATAAAGATTTTCTGCTGCTTGAAGACGGTACAAAGGTAACTATTGAGATGTCAGAAAGTGATTGTTGTGCCTATGCGGGCGGGGAGTTCAAAGATGTCAAGCTAGACGCGGTTATCACTGATGTCAAAATCGGTGATCAAGTAACAGAGAAAGACGATGATGGGATGACAGAAAGCAAGAATACAGTCACTATTTTCCACAATCAAAACCCTATAGCATTGGCAGAATGTGAAGCAGACGATGGCAACGGTGGATATTATTACAGCGTAGCGTCCATTGTTATTGGGAACATTCATTTTCCAGTAGTTGAGGCTTAGAAGAGGTGAGCTCATGAGTGTTAGATACAAATATTCCGGGCTGACCGAGGAATTATACCAACGGTTAGTCAGTGAACATGCAGCACTGAGAGAGACGCACAAAAAAGGCTCTTATAAGCAGTATTTCCAAGAAGTGCGACAGTGCAGCGAAGCGCAAGCTAGAAATATTTATCAGAAATTCAATAGCGTAGTCGTAGGACGATTGAAGCTATCGCCTAAGACTGCGAAAGAGCTGGAAGGCATTATTTCTGATGAACTATTCAGCGATATTCAAAGCTATCTGTCTAAACACTATACGAGAGGGACGATCACTCGCCCAGAAGTAGACAGAACCAATGCAGGACTGCCAGAAGATTTATATAAGCGTTTCCGTGCAGAAGTTGAAGTGCTTAGAGCGAACCATAAAACTGACATCACTAAATATATTATGAGTGTCAAAGGTTGCACTAAGAAAGAAGCTAACAAAATCAGAGACTCAATCAATCGCTGCTATGCGGAAGATATCACGCTGGGGCCTCTCAAGGTAATTCAAATGGAAGGGCTACTTTCAAGAGAATTACTAGGTGATATGGCTAGATATGTTTTTAATAATTACGAGTGGTCTGACAAGCTAGATAGTGAAGTTGACCGCATCACCTTAGAATATCGCACTAAAGGCAAGGTAGGTCGTAATAAAGCAACGGTCAGAAAAGCTCTTTATACAGCCTATGCACTAGGCGTGTAGCTAGAACGGTTTACAAGGGTTCGACTCCCTTGCTAGCTATTGTCTGTCAAAATATCCAAGAGACACTTTTTTAACATCGTCAAGCTGACAGACCTTGACACCAAAAATCCAGTAAATAATAAGTTATAGAATCGAGGAACCTTTTTTATTTCTTTCAAATCATAAGCCTTGCATTGCTGGTAGCATGGCTAAATCTAATGTATGGGAGGTGGTACCCTAATCCTTCTTTATTCTTGTATAAAAAAAGACCCAGACTAATGCCTAGGACTGTTCAAACGCTAATAATATTATTATACCATAAAGGAAACGAATTTATGAGAACAGTTGAACGGCTGCAACAAATCAAAGCACTTGATAGGTACATTGACAGTCAGATAGAACAGATTAAACGACTGGAATCACAAGCGCTCAAAGTAACGGCTGGTGCTATGCAGACTGACATGGTACAAGGTGGTAAGCGTAAGGGTAAGGATGACATCTATGTCGAACTCATGACGGCTCGTGAAGAAGTAGAACGCTTCACGGCTGAAGCTATCAAGCAGAAACTAGAGTTTCGCCGGCAGATAGCAAACGTGGGGGATATAGACGCCAGGTCCCTACTACAAATGGTATACATAGACCAGCTAGATATCTGGCAGATATGTGACCGCATGGACTTTAGTAAGGCTACCTACTATGTTAAGTTAAGACAAGCTGAGAAGTATTTGGACTAATCTATAGTGGTATATACCAATTCATACTCCACTATACTATGGTCGTGGTAATATAGTATTATCGAATCAGAAGGACACAGCAGTGTTCTTCTTTTACTTTATCTGAAAGGAGGTATGCCGATGCCAATGGTCAGACGATGTAAGGCAGAGGGGTGCCGTGCCTTAACAGAAAGACCAGCACACTACTGTACTGCACACCACAGTATGGAAGCAGCATACATAGAGGAACGACAGAGATACTCACGTACTAGATACAACAAGCGAGTAAGGAACAGAGACGATGAGAGTAAGGAACGCTATGCGTTCTATCGTTCAAAGACTTGGTCTCCTATTCGTAAGATAGCGTTGGAACGTGACAACTATCTATGTCAGTATTGTCTAGCGTTGGGTGTGACCACACCAGACGCACGCATAGGCGACCACGTAACACCCATTGAAATAGCGCCAGAACTTAGGACAGAAATTTCAAATGTAGTGGCGACGTGTAGAAGTTGCGATAATACCAAGAGGACCTTGGAACAAGAAATCTATGGCACTGGTCAAAATAGGACGAAACAGAACACGGAGCTACGACTTTCCGTGGCAGCGTGGGCAGGTTTAATAGCCCGGAAAAAAGAGGACGTCGTTAAACCCCTCTAATAAGCCCATAGCACGATTTTATAATAAGGGTGGTATAATAACCCTCGACACAATTTAAAATTGACCCCCGCCCCTTTCTCGTGCCAAGGAGAGCCGCCACAAGGTGTTGTCTTACACCGCACGCCAATTTTGAGGGTTTTAACAAGGGTCTTTTTTTAATTTAGGAGGTGAGAAAGTGGCAAATAAGTCACCAGCAAGGCGAGAGCCGTTTTACAAGCAAAATGACCGTTTTCTACCACTTGACCCGCCAAACTATCTAGGGACAGTGGCGAGGACGGTTTGGACTAAAATCATTCCATTTTTAAAAGCAACAGAAAAGGTCGAGCGTATCGATACGTTTCTAGTGGAAACCTACTGCACAACCTATGAGATTTACAAAAAAGCCTATGAGGACGTGAAAGAAAACGGTATCCAAACCGAGATTATCAAAGTTATTCAATCGCCTGGTACTGGTGAAATTTTAGGCGAGCAATCAATGGGATTCAAGAAAAACCCAGCCGTTGCGACGATGAAAGACGCTGCCGAAACCCTTAATAAAATAGGCATTCAGCTAGGCCTAACACCTAAAGGACGGGCAGAATTGGCTGAGATAGCCGGAAGCCAAGCGGATAATAAGTCTCTAGGGGATATGATGAAAGAATTTTTAGGGAAATAAAAAAGAACGGCTTATGCCATTCCGAGATATTCTTTTAGTAGTTTTTCGATAAGCTCTGCCACACTGGTATTTTCTTCGATAGCTTGAATTTTTGCTTTTTTGATAACATCTTCATCAATAGTTGTTGTAAATTTCTTCTTCATGGTTTGCCTCCTAAGTATATTATACGTGATTATTTATAATTGTACAATACGTACATACGTGTTATAATATATTTAGAGGTAGCAACATGACTAAGAAAAAGACGGATTCTGAATTTAAAGCTCAAGTCGAACAAATCGCCAAGGGCGAATACTCTTTTCTCGATGCGTACAAAGATGCAAGAACAAAGATTACTTGCTGTCACAATAAATGTGGAAACGTTTGGGAGATAAGCCCAGATAACTTTCTTAGAGGTAAGAGATGCCCAGAATGTCAAAACGAATCAAGAATTTTGAATCGGAGAAATTCTTTGAAACGAGTGGAGGAAATAATTCGTCAAAAAAGTGGCGGGGAATTTGAGTACATTTCTGGATATGTAAATTCTAAATCTAAAGTAAAATTAAAACATTTAAGGTGTGGCAGAACGATAGTTAAGCCATTCTCAGCATTTTACGACGGTATCTCTTGTAGTTGCGAAAAGACAAACAGAGACATCGTTGATTTTAAAAGCAATGGTGATAGAATACAGTGCAAAGCTGATTTTCAACGCTATATTGATAAGTACGTAACTGGCGAATATGTAATAATTGGAAGATACGTAAAATCGACAAAACCGATACTTTTAAAACATGTAGAATGTGGGAATTTAACAGAAATTTCACCTCACAATTTCAAAAATGGTGTTAGGTGTGATAAATGTAAAAGCTATAAAGGCGAGTTGAAAATAAGAGATTTACTTTTGAAAAAAGGTGTATTTTTTGAAGAACAAGTCAGATTTAGCGATTGTAGACTTAAAAAACCTTTAGTATTTGATTTTTTCTTACCAATCCACAATATATTGATTGAATTTGATGGAGAACAACATATAAGACCTATTGAAAGATGGGGTGGAGAAAAAGCCTTCCAACTTCAAAGAAAAAGGGATGAGATAAAGAATAATTACTGTAAAAACAATGGTATTACCCTTGTTAGAATAGGATATTACGAAAATATAGAACAGAAAATAAAGCGTTATATCTAACGTTTTATTTTTTTTGGAAAGGAGCAATAGTGAAAACGAATCTGACCAAAACTCACGATATAGATGCAGCGTATAAGGAATTTGATTTCACTGACATCGCTAAAAAATATCAAGACGATGGCACAAAATATTGCTTTGATGCCTTAGAAGGTCGAATAGTGACTGGGTACATGATTAAATTGGCATGTTTCAGACACTTACGAGACCTACAAAGGCAAGGCAACGACGACTTTCCATATACCTATGAAACGACTGAGGCGGACAAATTATTGCGTTTTGCTAGGATATGCCCAAACGTTGATACTGGTGAACCTACACAGTTGATGCCGTGGCAGAAATTCATCCTATGTATGCTTTTCGGGTGGAGAAACGCTAACGGTGGTAAACGTTTCAGCCGTGCCATTGTTTCAGTTGGTCGTGGCCAAGGTAAAACGTATTTGATGGCTATTCTTACGGCGTATTCATACTTTATTGAAAGTTTCGGATTGTCAAACCAAGATTATCTGGTAACCTCTATCAACTTCAAACAAACAAACAAGTTGCTTGGTTACATCAAATCTATGATGAAACAGATAATCCAAAACGAGCCTTTCAAGAGTTTGGCGAATGAAACTGAGTTAGGTTTGCATAGCGACCAAGTTATTATGAAGGCCAACAACAATGTTTTAAGGGCTATATCCGCTGAGAGTGGGCAATATGATAGTTTTCACTTTACAACCGCTATTTTTGACGAGATTGGAGAAATCGAAACAAGAGATGCAGTCTCTAAAATTGTTTCTGGGCAAGTAAAAGTCCCGAATCGACAGTTTGTCCAAATTTCTACCGCTTACCCAAATCCGTCCGTTCCGTTTAGGGAAGACCAAAGGATTATGCAGCAAGCTATGGAAGATGACGATAGTAGGGATGCTGATACGTACCTTTGCTTAGTATGGTCTCAAGACAATTTAGATGAGGTTTTCCAACCAGAAACATGGGGGAAAAGTAACCCGCTTTTAGACTTGGAACAAGAGCGTGATAACCTCATGAAAGGGTTGATGGATAAAAGGGATAGTGACTTATTAAGTGGTAACCTTGCCGACTTCCAAGTTAAGAATATGAATTGCTGGCTATTGGCAGATAGCAACAGTTTCCTTGATTTAGACGACATTGAGAATGCAGTCGTTGATGAATTCGACATCAAGGGTAAGCGTGTTTATGTCGGACTTGACGCTTCAATGTTTAGCGATAATACGGCTATTGGTTTCGTCTATCCCTACGTTACTGAAGACGGCAGACAGAAATGGCACATCGAACAGCACAGTTTTATTCCGTGGCAACAAGCGGGCTCGCTAGAAGCCAAAATGGAGCAGGACGGTGTCAATTATCGAGACCTAGAAACCAAGGGCTATTGTACGATTACGAGCCACCCACAAGGGCTTATCAATCCAGAAGAGGTCTATCGTTGGTTTTGTGAATATGTCGAAGATAACCAACTGGATGTGGTCTTTTTTGGATATGACGCTATGGGGGTTTCTAAAATCATCAAGGCGTTGGAATCTAACACTAGCTTTCCAATGATGCCGATTAGACAACGGACCAGCGAATTAAAAGACCCGACAAAATTCCTTCAAACGCTCTTTATCGAAGGGAATATCACTCGCCTTGATGATGAAATCATGCGTAAAGCCTTGATAAATGCGGTGATTAAAGAAGACAACATCGGTATTCAAGTCGATAAAATGAAATCTACTTATAAAATCGACGTTGTGGATGCCCTTATCGATGCGTTTTATGATGGCATGTATGCCTTTGAAGACTACGCTATTACCAACAATCCAACGTGGAAGGTAGAACACATGAGTCAAGAGGCCGTTTTGAATTGGCTAAAAAACCCAGATAGTGGGCTATTAGAGGAGTATTAATACATGATTTTGAAGTTTTTTAAGGCAATTTGGGCTATTTTTGACATTTTGATGTTCATTTTAGCTGCAATTTCGCTTAATGTGACCACTTACCATATTGGCTACGTGTGGTTTGGCGTTAGTATGACAATCACATTCGTACTAGCTGGGCTAGTGAGTGAATTAGCTAGCAAGAAAGGCTAGAAAGGAGGTGATAATAATTGCCGATATTTAATTTAGCAAC
>OGTZ01000165.1_pt1 | contig 45478 bp, 41 predicted proteins | sample 1573651 | NCBI WGS metagenome assembly OGTZ01 (sample SAMEA2582160, study PRJEB24529) | metagenome | biome: Human gut stool | place: China | collected 2011 | reverse complement strand
GGCGTGGACTACCAGGGTATCTAATCCTGTTTGCTCCCCACGCTTTCGAGCCTCAACGTCAGTCATCGTCCAGAAAGCCGCCTTCGCCACTGGTGTTCCTCCTAATATCTACGCATTTCACCGCTACACTAGGAATTCCGCTTTCCTCTCCGACACTCTAGCCTGACAGTTCCAAATGCAGTCCCGGGGTTGAGCCCCGGGCTTTCACATCTGGCTTGCCATGCCGTCTACGCTCCCTTTACACCCAGTAAATCCGGATAACGCTTGCCCCCTACGTATTACCGCGGCTGCTGGCACGTAGTTAGCCGGGGCTTCTTAGTCAGGTACCGTCATTTTCTTCCCTGCTGATAGAGCTTTACATACCGAAATACTTCATCGCTCACGCGGCGTCGCTGCATCAGGGTTTCCCCCATTGTGCAATATTCCCCACTGCTGCCTCCCGTAGGAGTTTGGGCCGTGTCTCAGTCCCAATGTGGCCGGTCACCCTCTCAGGTCGGCTACTGATCGTCGGCTTGGTAGGCCGTTACCCCACCAACTACCTAATCAGACGCGGGTCCATCTCATACCACCGGAGTTTTTCACACCGTACCATGCGGTACTGTGCGCTTATGCGGTATTAGCAGCCGTTTCCAACTGTTATCCCCCTGTATGAGGCAGGTTACCCACGCGTTACTCACCCGTCCGCCGCTCAGTCACCAAGGCTTCAATCCGAAGAAATCCGTCAAGGTGCTTCGCTCGACTTGCATGTGTTAAGCACGCCGCCAGCGTTCATCCTGAGCCAGGATCAAACTCTCGTTAAAAGTGTTCGTTCCGGTCAGAATTAACTACTAGCTAATTCATCCCTTTTACTGTCTGTCACATTCTCATGTGACGGGTGCATCTCTTAGATGCTGTTCTTAAAAAATCTTCTCTTAAGAAATTTTCAAGGTTGTTGTCTATTGTTTAATTATCAAGGTTCTTTGTTGTTTCTTTTCTCCAGAAGCAACTCTGATATTTTATCATGTTGTTTTCTGTTTGTCAAGAACTTTTTTGTTTTATTTTTTTGTGATCCTTTTCAAACTTTCGCTTGTTTCGAATCAGCTTTAATATATTATCACGTGCATCTTCGTTTGTCAACACTTTTTTGAATCTTTTTAAATCCATTTTGATAATACATTTTAGTGCATAGGCACTAAACGGAGAAAGAGGGATTTGAACCCTCGCGCCGGTTTCCCGACCTACACCCTTAGCAGGGGCGCCTCTTCAGCCTCTTGAGTATTTCTCCTCGCCTGAATTTCTGTAATATCTTACAGCATTTATTCAGTTGTGCACCAACAGTGCATATGTGATTATACTAGACTGTTGTCACAATGTCAATGTCTAAATTCAAACTTTTTTATTTTTCTTTGATTTGTTGTTATGTCCGCCCTTAGTGTTCCATTTTCATGTGCAATTGTCGTGCTTATTCAAAAGGAATCACAGCTCCGTCATAGGTTTTTTCGATATATTCTTTAATCTCATCTGATTTCAATGCCTTTACAAGAGCCTGTATCTTTTCCTCTTTTTCATTTCCCTCTTTTACTGCAATAATGTTTACATATGTTTTTGCAGCCTCAGAATCTGATTTTTCATATGCAAGCGCATCTTTGGCTACAGAATATCCTGCTTCCAGCGCATAGTTTCCATTTAGTACTACATATGCAGTTTCTCCGGTCACTCTTGCTACCTGTGCAGCTTCCAGTTCTACAATTTCTACATTATATGGATTTTCTTCAATATCATTTACTGTTGCATTGAGTCCTGCCCCGTCTTTTAATGTGATAATTCCATTGTCCTGTAAGAGAAGCAATGCTCTGGCTTCATTTGTCGTATCATTTGGCACTGCGATTTTATCACCTTCGGAAATTTCATCCAGACTCTTTTTTGTTCCTGGATAAATTCCAAATGGCTCATAATGGATATCTCCTGCATCTACCAGATGAGTTCCTTTTTCCTCGTTGAAACTTTCCAGATATGGCACATGCTGGAAATAGTTTGCATCAAATTCTCCGCTCTCTACAACTTCATTTGGCTGCACATAGTCATCAAACACTGTCACTTCCAGCTGATATCCTTCTTTTTTCAGAATCGATTTTGCCTGTTCCAATATTTCAGCGTGTGGAGTTGCAGATGCTGCTACTTTAATCGTCTTTGCATCTTCACTGCTGCCTTTCTCCTCTGCTTTTGAATTACTTTGGCATCCTGTCAGTACTCCTAATGTTAAGATCCCTGTTAATATAATTGCTGTTACCTTTTTCATATTCTCTCTCCTTTTCCCTTTTGTTTTTGCTGTTTTTCTATTTTCTTTTATCCAGTACAGATGCAGCTTTCATTCCCGCCGACTGGAAAATCTGAACCAGTATCACAAGCAGAACAACTGTCACGATCATGATTTCAGACTGATATCGATAATATCCATAACGGATGGCGATATCTCCCAGTCCACCGCCGCCTACAGTTCCTGCCATAGCTGAGTATCCGAGGATCGTTCCTATTGCAATTGTCGCTCCTGTGATCAGAGATGTTCTTGCTTCTACGAGAAGAACCCTGGTGATAATCGTGAAATTTCCTGCTCCCATTGCTTTTGCAGCCTCAATCACTCCCTCATCCACTTCTTTAGCCGAAGATTCCACCATTCTTGCAATAAACGGCACTGCTGCCACCACCAGTGGAACAATGGTTGCTGATGATCCGTAGCTTTGCCCCACGAGCAATCTCGTGAGCGGTATCACAAGGATTAAAAGAATCAGAAACGGGATGCTTCTCACAATGTTTGAAATAAGATCTAATATCTTATATAACACTGCATTCGGTTTCAAACCGTCTTTATCTGATACTGCCAGGCAGATTCCCATTGGGAGACCAAAGACATATCCCAGAATCGTAGATGCCAGTGTCATATATAAAGTTTCTTTTACTCCATTTAAAATCATTAAGATCACGTCTTCACTCCACATCATCCGTCACCTCCTCCAGTTCAATGCCACATGTTTTTAAATAGTTCTGCATTTCCTCTGCCTGTCTGCTGTCTCCTGCAAACTCCAGAATCATTTCGCCTTTTGCAACACCTCCGATATTTCTTGTGTCTGCCCGCAGAATGTTGACCGGTTCCCGGAACTTTAAGATCATATTAGCGATCACTGGCTGGAACGCCGAATTTTCTGAAAATACAATTCGTACTTTTCTGCCGCTCTGAATCAGATCTTTTGTATTGCCGGAAGATTCTGCTCTGCTGATATCATCTCCTTCATCTTTTCGGATTAATTCTCTTGCCACATCTGATTTTGGATGACTGAATATCTCGGACACACTTCCTGTCTCCACAATTTCTCCTGATTTCATGATCGCTACATGAGAACAGATTTTTCTGACCACAGACATCTGATGGGTAATGATCACGATCGTAATATTAAATTTCCGGTTGATTTCCTGTAACAATTCCAGAATCGATGCTGTTGTCTGTGGATCCAAAGCGCTTGTAGCTTCATCACATAACAAGATTTTAGGCGATGTTGCAAGTGCTCTTGCAATTGCAACTCTCTGTTTTTGACCACCTGATAATTGAGAAGGAAATGCATTTGCTTTTTCCTTCAATCCTACGATTTCCAGAAGTTCTTCCGCTTTTTCTCTTGCTTCCTTTTTCTTTTTGCCCTGGATATACATCGGAAAACACACATTTTCCAGTACTGATTTCTGCATCAGAAGATTAAAATGCTGAAAGATCATTCCAATCTGTTCTCTTTGCTTTCTCAGTTCTTTCTCTTTCAGCCCGCCCAATGCACGTCCTTTTATCAATACATTTCCGGATGTAGGCTGCTCCAGAAAGTTCATACATCGTACCAATGTACTTTTTCCTGCTCCTGACATTCCGATAATTCCGTAAATTTCTCCTGATCTTATTGTCAGGCTTACATTTTTTAACGCCTGAACAGTTCCTTCTTTGGAAGAATATGTTTTGGACACATTTTCAATTTTAATTTCCGCCATTGCTTTTTCCTTCCATTTTTTATTCGTTTTCCCTTATTCTGTTTGGGATGTATTTAACTATATCATTTTAGTTGGAAATGTGTTAATTCTAAAAAAATACAGCCAGTAATAGTTTTTTCCTATTACTGGCTGTGATATTTTAATTGATATCCAACGTTTTGTCTTTATATTTTGATATTTCTTCCAGATATTTTTTCCCGAGTGGACTGATTGCAACTCCGCTTCTGACCAAGTATCCAATGGTCATCACTTCATCTGATTTCAGCTTTACTGCACAATACTCTTCCCCGTTAAGTTCCTCGCAGATGATACCGGAACATAAGGTATATCCATTCAATCCTACCATAAAATTCAGAATCGTCGCCCGATCATCTACCTTGATCAGCTGCTTATATTCAAATGTACTCAGCACTTCTTCTGCAAAATAAAAGGAATTGTACGTCCCTTGTTCAAAAGACAGACAAGGGTATTCATTTAGCTCTTCCAGTTCAATTTCTTTCCGATTTGCCCAGGGATGTCCTTTCCACATATACACATAAATACTGCACTTAAGAAGTTCATGAAATTCAAGATTACACTCATGGAATAATTTTGTCAGTACTTTCCGGTTAAACTCATTGACATACAGAATCCCGATCTCACTTTTGAAATTCTTAACGTCCTGAATCACGTCATATGTTTTTGTTTCATGAACAGCAAACTCGTATTCTTCCATGCCGAACTGTCTCACCATCTCTACAAAGGCATTTACTGCAAATGTATAGTGCTGCATTGATACGCTGAATTTCTTTTTTTGATTTTCTTTTTCCACGTATTTGGATTCGATCAGCTGGTACTGCTCCACAACCTGCCTGGCATACCCGATAAATTCCTCGCCCTCCGGCGTAACAGACACGCCTCTGTTGGTTCTTCGAAACAGATCAATCCCGATTTCTGTCTCCAGTTCTTTGATTGCTGAGGATAAGCTCGGCTGGGAAATAAACAGTCTTCTCGCCGCTTCATTCATAGATCTGGCATGTGCAACAGTGATCGCATATTTTAACTGTGTTAATGTCATTGTATTTCAGCCCTTTCCGGACAATTTTCATCAATTATTTTCTGGATACGGTCATGTACGATCTCTGCAATCTCCGTAGTTTTCATATTTTTGTATTCTTCATAATACAGCGGTTCTAAAAAGTGTACCTGTACCGTAACCTGACTGATTGTTTTCGTATCGAATGGTTTAAAAGAATCAATCAATGCAACCGGAACAATCGGACATTTTGCTTTGGTTGCAGCTTTAAAGCTTCCGCCTTTGAAGGAGCCGATCTGATTTCCATTTTTAGAACGGGTTCCCTCGGCAAAAATCAGATAGTTCTTTCCATTTTGAACTTCCTTTGATACATCAATGATCACCTGCATAGACTGCCTGATATCTTCCCGGTCTATCATATATGCATGCATACAGGAAAAGACCTGCTTTAAAAACGGAACATCCTTTACTTCTTTTTTGGCTACTACAGAAAACGGATATGGACATGCGTCTAATATAGCCAGCACATCATACATTCCCTGATGGTTCGGAAAAAACATAAATCCGTTCTCTTTTGGAAGATTTTCTGCACCATGTTCTTCTATTTTTACATTTCCGCCTTTGTTGGCACGAAAAACAATCCACTTTAAAAACTTAACATGTTCTTCCAGTGTATAGTTTTCCGGGTGTGCCGCTCTGTGACACAATTTGATCCACATGTACGGAACCAGTAAGATATTCCGAAACACCATTAATAAAATACGTTTCATTTTTTCTGCTCCTGAAATTACTCATTTTTATAGGTGCAATACTCTTTGATTGCACTTTCATATAAATTATTGCCCTCACTGTCTATGACAACGATTACCGGAAAGTTTTCTACCTGAAGCTTTCGAATTGCTTCTGTCCCCAGATCATCATATGCAACAACTTCTGATTTTGTGATACATTTTGACAGCAACGCTCCTGCGCCTCCTACTGCCGCAAAATAGACTGCACCATTTCTGATTACAGCATCAATCACATCCTGTGTTCTTTTTCCTTTTCCGATCATCGCACCCATCCCAAGATCCAGAAGCTGTGGTGTATATTTATCCATGCGGCTGGCCGTTGTCGGACCTGCAGAACCGATAGGACGTCCTTCCCTTGCCGGAGACGGTCCCATATAATAGATAATCTGATCCTGGATATCAATCGGAAGATTTTCCTGATTCTGCAGTGTTTCATACATTCTTTTATGCGCAGCATCCCGCGCTGTATAAATAGTTCCTGTAATATATACATAATCTCCTGATTTCAGAGTTTTTAATTCTTCTTTTGAAATCGGAGCCTGCAAATGTCTTTCCATAATGCTTTCCTTTCTGTTTTTCTTTTAAAGTTCACGAACGACATGTCTGTTTACATGACAGCAGATATTGATTCCTACCGGAAGCCCTGCAATATGTGTCGGATATGTATTGATATTAACTGCAAGCGCAGTAGTTGTTCCTCCAAGCCCTCCGGGTCCGATTCCAAGGCTGTTGATTTTCACAAGCATCTCCTCTTCCATGTCTTTTACATATGGAATGTCAGAATGTACCCCCACTTCTCTTGTCAGAGCTTCTTTTGCCATCAGCGCACATTTTTCAAAGGTTCCCCCGATTCCTACTCCAACTACCATCGGAGGACAGGCATTCGGACCGGCGTCCCTGACTGCCGTCAGAATCGCATGTTTTACTCCCTCAATACCTTCTGCCGGCTTCAACATAAATACACGGCTCATATTTTCGCTTCCAAATCCTTTTGGTGCTACTTTTATCTTCACCTTATCTCCTGCAACGATTTTGGTATGGAGCACTGCCGGTGTATTATCTTTTGTATTTTCACGGATTAATGGATCTTTTACCACAGATTTTCTTAAAAAACCTTCTGTGTACCCCTGTCTGACCCCTTCATTGACTGCCTCTTCCAGAAGGCCACCCTCCAGATGCACATCCTGCCCGATTTCCAGAAATATAACTGCCATTCCGGTATCCTGACAGATTGGAATCATATCATCAGCCGCAATTTTTAAATTTTCCTGCAGCTGTCCCAATATCTGTTTTCCAAGCGGTGATTTTTCGTCCTGCTCCGCCTGTTTCATTGCTGTGTCCATATCTTTTGACAGATAGTGGTTTGCTTCAATACACATTTCTTTGATATTTTTTGAGATTTCTCTCACATCAATTGTACGAATCATAATGCCTCCTAGAATTTTTTACAATCATCAGGTTTCTGTTTTCACTATCCAGTATTATAGTATAGTTCCTTCAAAATTGAAACAAAAAAAGAGAGCCGGATGCTCTCTTTTGAGGTTCCGGCTCTCTTTCGGGAAGGGGGTGATACAATCCAGTTATCCTATTTTTCTTGATTTTCGATAAATGATCGCTCCTACAATAATGTTGAGTGAGATCAGCAGTCCAATCACCCATTTTGCATAGTCGTTATCAAAATCACCAGTCTTGACTGCTGGAACCAGGGCTTTACATACTACACATCTTCCATCACGATATATGTGTCCTGTTACTGCAATCGTCACCTTCTCCAGTGTTGTTTCGTTCTTTCCATCTTTATCCAGATATAATTTTTCACAAGTATCACACCGGTAGTATGCTCTATTTCCGGCTTCTGTACATGTTGCCTGCTTTTCTGGAACCCGGATCAGACTATGTTTGTGCGGTTCTACATAATCCGGATCTTTTGCCTGGCAAATGGTACAGATACCGTCTTTATACTGATGTCCCGTCGGAGGAAGCGTAATCTCTTCTACCGTTGTCTCCTCTGTTCCCGCCTTGTCGAGATACAGCTTTTTGCAGGACTGACACTGATAGCAGGCTTTATATCCGGCTTCTGTACATGTCGGTAGTTTTTCCTGAACCACCAACATATCGTGCTGATGCTTTTCTGACTGTCTTGCCGTGAACGAGAATGTTACAATCCGATACCACCCATTCTCTGATTCTTCGACCTTTGGTGTTCCCTGTACTTCATTTCCAGGAAGCACAGTAATCAGCTCCGGCGCTGCGAATTGATATCCTTCTTTTGCTTCATATGTTACATGAAGCTCATACTCACCTTCCTCAAATTTATCTGTTGACAGTAACGTGTTTTCTCCGTTCTTCGTCGTCCATTCAACCATATTGATAAAATAGTGTGCACCGGCAGGAACCTCTAATTCATATGACGGCATTTCTCCGATGACCGGCCAGGTTATATGATTTGTATTGATGATCGTAATCTCTTGTCTTCCCTCAGCCGGATTTTCATCACTTGTTTCCGCCGCCTCTGCAACTGAAAAAATCATAACTGCAAACATACAAACTGCTAAAGGTAGTGCCAGCCAACTCTTTGCCTTTTTCATAATCTCACGCTCCTCTCCCTGATTTCATTTTAATCATTGGTTTTCTGGTTTCCTTTGTGTGCACTTTATTTTGTTGTATGGTTCTTTTTTCTTTATTATACTATAATTTACTGTTTTTATCTATATTTTCTTTATATTCTTTATTTTTTTATATTTTATCTGATTATTCGTTTTAAAAAAACCTCCGCATATCATGCGAAGGCTCTTTCTCTTTATTCTTCTATTGGAACGTCTGTCTCTTCCTCATCCTCAGAAATTTCGATTTCTTCTCCATCGATCTCTGCAGATGCTTTTCTTACTTTTGCGATACTTGCAACTTTTTCATTCTCAGGCAGATTGATCAGTTTTACACCGGATGTGATTCGTCCGTATACAGAAATGTCGGAACACTTCATACGGATCACGATTCCTTCCGTATTGATCATCATGATCTCGCTGTCTTCATCGACCGCCTTCATACCAACCACATCGCCTGTTTTTTCCGTGATCTTATAGCATTTTACACCTTTTCCTCCACGGTTCTGTCTTGTAAATTCATCCATATCTGTCAGTTTGCCCATACCTTTTTCAGATGCAATGAGCAGATATTTTCCTTGATCGCTGATCTGCATTCCGATTACTTCATCATGATCTCCAAGGTTCATGCCACGCACTCCCATAGAAACACGGCCTGTCGGACGCACATCCTTCTCACTAAACCGGATACACATACCGTATTTTGTAACCAGGATCACATCCTGTTCATCATCTGTAATCTTCACTTCGATCAGTTTATCATCTTCTCTGAGAACGATCGCAGCCAGTCCGGTCTTTCTGACATTTGCATAATCTTTAATCGGAGTCTTTTTCACAAGACCTTTTTCTGTTGCCATCAACAGATACTGTCCATCCTCGTACTCCCGGATTGGAATCATTGCTGTGATCTTCTCATCCGGCATCAACTGCAGCAGATTGATGATTGCAGTACCGCGCGCAGTTCTGCTTGCTTCCGGAATCTCATAGCCTTTCAGACGGTACACACGTCCTGTATTTGTAAAGAACATGATATAGTGATGTGTTGTCGTAATAAACAGTTCCTTGATATAGTCATCATCCAGGATCTGCATTCCTTTGATTCCTTTTCCGCCTCGGTTCTGACTCTTGAATGTATCCATGGACATTCTCTTAATGTATCCCATTTTTGTCATGGTGATCACCACATTTTCTCTTGGGATCAGATCTTCCATGGAAATATCAAACTCATCAAATCCGATGGATGTTCTTCTCTCATCTCCATATTTTTCGGAAATGACAAGAATCTCCTTTTTGATCACACCAAGAAGCAGTTTTCTGTCCGCAAGAATCGCTTTTAATTCCCCGATCTTCTTCATCAGTTCTTCGTACTCTGCTTCCAGCTTCTCACGCTCCAGACCTGTCAGTGCACGCAGACGCATATCTACGATCGCACTTGCCTGTACTTCTGTCAGGTCAAATCTGGCCATCAACTCTTCCTTCGCAGTCTGAACATTCTTAGATCCGCGGATAATCCGGATTACCTCATCAATGTTATCCAGTGCAATCAGTAATCCCTGTAAAATATGAGCACGCTCTTCTGCTCTGTTCAGCTCATACTGTGTTCTTCTCGTCACAACCTCTTCCTGGTGCTTCAGATAATGCTTCAGCATATCCAGGATATTCATGACTTTTGGCTCATTGTTGACTAAAGCCAGCATGATCACACCGAAGGTATCCTGCAGCTGTGTATGTTTATAAAGCTGGTTTAAAATTACATTCGGATTGACATCTCTTCTCAATTCGATACAGATGCGCATTCCCTCACGGCTGGACTGATCGCTTAAATCGGTGATCCCATCTACCTTTTTATCACGTACCAACTCTGCGATCTTCTCGATCAGTCGGGCTTTATTTACCATGTATGGCAGCTCCGTTACGATAATCCTGTTCTTACCGTTTGCCATTGGTTCAATATTGGTAATCGCACGCACACGGATCTTACCGCGTCCTGTGCGGTATGCTTCTTCAATTCCTCTTGTTCCGAGAATCTCTGCTCCGGTTGGAAAATCCGGTCCTTTGACGATCTTTAAAATATCATCAATACTTGTCTCTCCGTTTTCATCGATCTGGTCGTCAATGATCTTCACGACCGCGCCAATGATTTCACGCAGGTTATGCGGCGGAATGTTCGTTGCCATTCCGACTGCAATACCGGATGTTCCGTTTACCAGAAGATTCGGGAATCTGGCCGGAAGAACTGTCGGTTCTTTCTCTGTCTCGTCAAAGTTCGGTGCAAAATCTACGGTATTTTTATTGATGTCAGCAGTCATCTCCATGGAAATCTTGCTCAGACGTGCCTCTGTATATCGCATGGCAGCAGCGCCATCACCGTCTACAGACCCAAAGTTCCCGTGTCCGTCAACCAGAGGATATCTCGTAGACCATTCCTGTGCCAGATTTACCAGTGCTCCATAAATAGAGCTGTCGCCATGAGGATGATATTTACCCATTGTATCACCAACAATACGCGCACATTTACGATGCGGCTTGTCAGGTCCATTATTCAGCTCGATCATTGAATACAGGATTCTTCTCTGTACCGGCTTTAATCCGTCTCTGACATCCGGCAGGGCACGGGATGCGATAACGCTCATCGCATAGTCGATATAGGAAGTCTCCATTGTCTTTTTCAGGTCAACTTCATGGACTTTATCAAAAATATTATCTTCCATGTTCCTTCTCCTTGTTTTTTAAGTGTATTGCAATTCTATATATCCAGATTTTTAACAAATCTGGCATTTTCTTCAATGAACTCTCGTCTTGGTTCTACCTTGTCTCCCATCAGTGTAGTAAATGTCAGATCCAGTTCGGAAGATGTCTCGTCATCCATAGTCACCCTCAAAAGTACACGATGCTCCGGATCCATTGTTGTCTCCCAGAGCTGATCCGCATCCATTTCACCAAGACCTTTATAACGCTGAATCTTATTATTGCTGTCACGTCCTACTTCTGTAAGAATCTCATTTAATTCCTCATCACTGTATGCATACCAGACTTTTTTATTTTTTTCCAGCTTATACAGCGGCGGCTGTGCCAGATACACATAGCCTTCTCTGATCAGATCCGGCATAAAACGATATAAAAATGTCAGAAGCAGGGTGCTGATATGCGCACCATCCACATCGGCATCAGTCATGATAATAATCTTATGATACCGCAGCTTGGAAATATCAAAATCCTCATGAATTCCTGTTCCAAACGCCGTGATCATAGCCTTGATCTCCGCATTGGCGTAAATCTTATCCAGCCTTGCTTTTTCTACATTCAGGATTTTTCCTCTCAGTGGAAGGATTGCCTGTGTCGCACGCTGTCTCGCTGTCTTTGCAGAACCACCCGCTGAATCTCCCTCGACGATGTAGATCTCACAGTTTTCCGGATTTTTGTCTGAACAATCCGCCAGTTTTCCAGGCAGGGACATCCCCTCCAGAGCTGATTTTCTTCTGGTCAGATCTCTGGCCTTTCTTGCTGCTTCTCTTGCTCTTTGTGCCATCAGAGATTTCTCTACTGTCTGTTTTGCGACAGACGGATTCTGCTCCAGGAAAATCTCAAGCTGAGTGCTGACAATGTTGTCCACTGCTCCACGCGCTTCACTGTTTCCGAGCTTCTGCTTGGTCTGACCCTCAAACTGCGGCTCTCCGATCTTAACACTGACAATCGCTGTCAGACCTTCACGAATGTCATCACCTGACAGATTCGGCTCATTGTCCTTGAGCAGTTTATTCTTTCTGGCATACTCATTAAAGGTCTTCGTCAATGCCTTTCTGAATCCCTCAATATGAGTTCCCCCTTCCGGAGTTGTAATATTGTTTACAAATCCATACGTATTGTCACTGTAGGAGTCGTTATGCTGCATGGCCATCTCGACAACTACTCCGTCTTTTTCGCCTTCACAATAAATGATCTGGTCATACAAAGGTGTCTTGCTTTTGTTCAGATAAGTGACAAACTCTTTGATTCCACCCTCGTAATGAAATGTATGCTCTCTGATTTCTTCTTCACGAAGATCCTGCAGAATAATCTTCAGCCCTTTTGTGAGAAATGCCATCTCACGCAGTCTCTGCTTTAATACATCGTATTCAAATACAGTCTCTTCAAAGATCTCGCCATCCGGAAGAAATGTAACTTTTGTTCCGGTTTTATCCGGATCACATTCACCGACTACTTTTAACGAATACATCGTCTTTCCGCGTTCATATCGCTGTTTGTAAATTTTTCCTTCGTTGTAGATCTCAACTTCAAGCCATACAGAGAGTGCGTTTACAACGGACGCACCTACTCCGTGCAGACCTCCGGATACTTTGTATCCTCCTCCGCCGAATTTTCCGCCGGCGTGAAGAATCGTAAATACAACCTCTACCGCAGGAATCCCTGCCTTGTGGTTTAATCCAACCGGGATTCCTCGTCCGTTGTCAACGACCGTCACAGAATTGTCCGGATTGATACTCACATTAATCGTATCACAATATCCAGCCAATGCCTCATCTACCGCATTGTCTACAATCTCATATACCAGATGATGAAGTCCTCTTGCAGAAGTGCTTCCAATATACATTCCCGGTCTTTTTCTTACTGCTTCCAGTCCCTCTAATATTTGGATCTGGTCTGCTCCATATTCTGCATCAAATTCAGTACCTGTTGCACCCATTTAAAAACCTCCTAGTTTTCTTTTGTCACACTTCCGCTGCTTACACGGAAAATTTTATTTATAGAAAATCGATGATTCACAAACTCATCCAGCCCAGTACATGTAATCACGGTCTGTATATCATGAATACTGTCTAATAAATAGTTTTGCCTGTGCTTGTCCAGTTCAGACAATACATCGTCCAATAATAAAATCGGTGTATCTTTGATCACTTCTTTCACCAGTTCGATCTCAGACAGCTTTAACGACAGTGCTGCTGTCCTCTGCTGCCCCTGTGAGCCGAATTTGCGAATATCCAGATCACCTGATAAAAAGCACAAATCATCCCTGTGCGGACCGACAGAAGTGCTTTTCATCCGAATGTCTCTCTCCCGGTTTTTTTTCAAAGCCTGCTCCAGAGAAAGACTTCCAAGACTGCTCTCATAAGACAGTTCAATCCGCTCTCTCCCGCCTGTCAGCCTGTAATGTATGTCGGCAATGATCTGATTGACCTGCCTGATAAATTGTTTTCGGCTCTCGATCACTTTTGTCCCATACTCAGCAAGCTGCATATCCCAGATATCCAGCGTATCCATTAAGTGATCCTGATGATAAAGCTCTTTTAACAGAGAATTTCTCTGATTGATGATTCGATTATAATTTGATAAATTGCTCAGATATACTTTGTCGATCTGAGATAACTCCAGATCGATAAATCTTCTTCTGCCGGCAGGTCCGTCTTTGATAATATTGAGGTCCTCCGGAGAAAAAAAGACAAAATGTACAATTCCAAACAACTCACTTGCTTTTCGAATTGGAATTTTATTGATTGCGATTCCTTTTGGACTGTTCTTTTTGAGATGCATATCAATCTGGAATTCCATCCCCTTTTTCTCTACGATTGTCTCCAGATGTGATTCCTCTCTGCCGAACTGTATCAAATCTCTGTCTTTTGTCCCTCTGTGGGATTTTGTCGTACCCGACAAATACAATGCCTCAAGGATATTGGTCTTTCCCTGGGCATTGTCTCCATACAGGATATTTGTCTTTGAATCAAATGTCATATCCAGTAATTCATAATTCCTGTAATTTTTGAGCTTTAAAGATTTGATAACCATAATTTCTCCATCAATATGTAACTATTTTACACGTTTTTTCGTTATTTTTCAATTTTTATTTCCTGTCCGTCAAATGAAGCAGTATCTCCCGGATATAATTTTCTGCCTCTTCTTGTGTCAACCTCTCCGTTTACCGTGACCATTCCATCCTGAATAACTTCCTTGGCTTCGACTCCTGATTCTACCAGTCCTGCTGCCTTTAATGCCTGACCAAGCTTAATAAACTCATCTGTTTCTCTTAATTTAATTGTTTCCATATGCACTCTACTTTCTACGCAACTGCGTTAAAATTTACCGGAAGGATCAGATAAATATAGCTCTGATTCTCATCTTTGATGAAACACGGAGCTTTCGCGTTCATAAAATACAGATCCACTTCCTCATCGTCAATGACACGAAGAGCATCAATCAGGAATTTCGGGTTAAATCCAATGAGCAAGTCTTTTCCTTCTTTGGTAATAAAAATAGTTTCATCCATAGAACCGATCTGGGATTTGATCTTTAATTCCATCGTTCCGTCTTTGATATCGATAATGATCGGTTTTTTGTCTCCCTCTTTGATAAGCAGGGTGGCACGGTCAATACAGTCTAGAAGTTCTTTTTTATGGATTCTGACTTTTGTTTCATAGTCACTGGATAACATCTGATCGATTTTAAAATATTCTCCTTCGATCAAACGAGATACAACAACTGTTTTGTCAAATTCAAATACGATATGATTCTTTGTGAAAGAAATATCAACCAGTGCTTCCGCCTCTCCACCAATGATCTTGCTGATTTCCTGAAGCGTTTTTCCAGGGACAATGACCTTCTTCTGAGCGTAATTTTCTTTTAATTCTATCTTACGAATTGAGATTCTGTGACCATCTAGTGAGACAACTTTCAGTATGTTGCCTTCAATTTCAAACAATTCACCCGTCATCATCTTATTTGTATCATTATCTGCGATGGAGAAAATTGTCTGACGAATCACTTCTTTTAATGTGAATTCTGAGACAGTAATGTAATCTTCTTTCTCTATTACAGGAAGGTATGAAAAATCTTCTCCGGACTGTGCTGCAATATTGAATTTTGCTTTTTCACAGGTGATCAGAGTCTGATTGTCAGATGTTGTTTCGATTACAACATCACTGTCCGGAAGCTTTCTTACAATTTCCGAAAAAATCTTAGCATTTAATGCGATGATACCTCTTTCTAAAATATCACCTTCAATTCGGGTTTCAATTCCAAGTTCCATATCATTTGCTGTCAACTTAATAACATCTGTCGATGCGTCAACTAAAATACATTCTAAGATAGGCATTGTTGTTTTAGAAGGAACAGCTTTAGAAACAATACTGACTCCTTTTACAAGATTGGATTTCGTACATACGATTCTCATCTGTTGATAATCTCCTTTCGAATTTGTGAAATATGATTTGTGGTGGAAAACTTTCAGCAGTCGAATCTTATAAAGAGAAATATAAAAGTTTTCCGCCTTAGCCGCCGTAGGGGGTGTGGATATGTTGATAAATGCTTCAAAGCCTTATAAATCAAGGGGTTGTCCACTTTCATAAGTCTGTAGAAACAGTATGGAAAACAAGGGGACGGTGTTTGTATAACTTTTACTGCCTCCTTGAGAAATTATTTTATTAACACTATAATCCACAGCATTTCCACAGAATTATCCACACTTAAACGGAAAGAATCTGAGGGTCAAAAAACCCTCAGAAAATAAACGTTTAGATTCATAATAGTTCTGTATAAACTCCAAATTAAATGGGGTTCAGTTTCTTCTTAATGATGTTAACGGTATTGTTCAAAGCCTCATCCGTCTTTACATCATGTTCAATCTTCTTGACACCATGGCTGACGGAGGCATGATCTTTGCCGCCAAGAATCAGACCGATGGTCTTTAACGGGGTATCGGTCATTTTACGGCAGAGATACATAACAATCTGACGAGGCAGAACAATCTCAGCGTTTCGTTTTTTACCTTTTAACTCGGCAGCAGGTACATTAAAGTGGTCAGAAACGACCTCGATAATGAGCTCAGGTGTAATTTCCCGTGTATTATTCGGAGAAATCATATCTTTTAAGGCTTCTGCAGCCAGAGGAATATCGATCGGCTTGTTCTCCAGGTTGGCAAGCGCGATGAGTTTGTTCAAAGAGCCTTCCAGTTCACGGATGTTGGATGTAATATTATTGGCAATATACTGCATGACCTCATCCGGAATGTGGTATCTCTCCAGTCCGTCCAGTTCTTCTTTTTTCCGGAGAATGGCCATTCTGGTCTCATAGTCCGGAGAGGAGATGTCCGCGATCAGTCCCCATTCAAACCGGGTACGCAGACGTGCCTCCAGAGTCTCGATATCTTTTGGAGGTTTATCACTGGAGATGATGATCTGCTTTCCGGAAACATGAAGATGGTTGAATGTATGGAAAAATTCTTCCTGTGTACTTTCTTTTCCGATGATAAACTGGATATCGTCAATGAGCAGAACATCATTATTTCTGTATTTTTCACGGAATGTCGTCATCGCAAGTTCATTTCCGTTTTTACCTATTTTCAAAGCATCGATTAGTTCATTCGTAAAAGTCTCACTGGTTACATAGAGGACTTTTTTCGTCGGATCCTTTTCCAGAATAAAATGAGCAATGGAGTGCATCAGGTGGGTTTTTCCAAGTCCTACACCTCCGTAGAGGAAGAGAGGATTGTAAATCTCACCCGGAGAATCCGCAACAGCAAGGGATGCAGCATGAGCAAAATTGTTATTGCTTCCTACAACAAAAGTATCAAATGTGTATTTTGGATTCAGGTTGGCCTGTTCGAAAATCGCATTTGACTGCTGTTTTTTTACTGCCGTATCTTTTTTTTCCTGGATGACAACATGATCGTCAGTCACGAAAGAGACTTCATATTCGTATCCTGTGACTTCTGCAATACATACTTTAAAAGGAAGCAGGTATTTTTCTTCAATGTGCTCCAGGCTGGCACGTAATTTTACAAGAATATAGACGGTGTCATCGGTTACTTCGTAAACGGTAAGTGGTGCGATCCACGTATTGTACGAAATATTGGATGAGCAATATTCTAGTTTCATCTTATTCAAAATCTGCTCCCAGTTTTCTTCTACAATGTTCATCAATGGTAAACTCCTAATTAATATAAAATGAGAGATAAGCAGAGTATCTCAACTACATTCTACATCAAAATGAAAATAGAAGCAATGTAAAAATAACAGGAAACAATTTGATAGGTGGAAAACTTTGTTGATAATGTGGAAAACTTTTTAAACACTATCAACGCCGATAAAAAGGGAAACTTAAAGAGAAATAAAAATTTTTCTACAGGCTATCTACACAATATCCAGTGGTTTTCTACACTGTTTTGCTGGTTTATCCACAAATTTGGATAAAGTTATCCACAAAATGTGAATAACTGTGGATAAATCCTCTTACTGTGGGTAAGAAAAATGTAGATAATGTGGAAACTCGAAATTTGGTGAAAATCAGGGAAATTTGTAAATGAAACAAAAAAGTGAAAATCTCAGGAAATATAAGGCGTTTGAGAATATGGGAAAAGAAATGAGCGAAGAAACAGAAATGTAGATAATTCTGTGGAAAAGATTTGGATAACTAAAAAAATAAAAGGAACAGGTGTGAAAAAAAGCGGTAATAAAAAAATTTCTAAAAAAATATGTGAAAAACTATATTTTAGTATTTTCGCTGCTAATGCTTGACTTTATGGGCTTTTTTGCATATAATTAAGAGCAGTGTCTTTCTGTTTATCAGCAGTAGTACTATATAAACACTATATATAGTAGAGATACGAAAAAAAGAGGCAAATATTGTAAATACTTTATAATAAGTATATCAACCACAAGGAGGTGTATGTACCAATGAAAATGACATTTCAGCCAAAGAAAAGATCCAGAGCAAAAGTTCACGGATTCAGAGCAAGAATGAGCACACCAGGCGGAAGAAAAGTTTTAGCTGCCAGAAGAGCAAAAGGAAGAAAACAGTTATCAGCTTAGGCCGCATATATGTGGCCTTTTCTTCTATAAAAAAGTGCAGTATTTCCAGGGGAAAGAGCTGCTAAAAAGAGGTTATCGATGAAATTTTCCGAATCTTTAAAGAAAAATAAAGATTTTCAAGTCGTATATAAAAATGGGAAATCCTATGCCAACCGATATCTGGTACTGTATATCAGAGAAAATGGGATGGACAAAAATCGTTTGGGGATTTCAGTCAGTAAAAAAGTAGGAAACAGCGTTGTGAGACATCATCTTACAAGGCTTATTCGAGAGAGCTATCGACTTCAAGAAGAACATTTCCAATGTGGATTTGACTTAGTAGTGATTGCAAGAGCAGGCGCAAAAGAGAGAAGTTATCATGATATAGAAAGCGCGCTCATCCACCTGGGAAAACTTCATAATATATATGCATGATTTCAAAGGAAGTGACGCAGATGAAGAAGATTTTGATAGGGATGATACGGTTTTATCAGAAGTATTTATCCGGTTTGAAGACGACGTATCACTGTATTTATACGCCGACCTGCTCCCAGTATGGGATTGAGGCAATTGAAAAATACGGTGCAGTTAAGGGACTTGCCCTGACCGTCTGGAGGATTCTGCGGTGCAATCCATTTGCAAAAGGCGGATATGATCCGGTACCTTAAGGAGGATAAAAGATGGAATTTGGTTTAATCGCTGCGACAGCGGCAGACTGGCCGATTGTCGGACAGATTGCATGGGTGTTTGGTAAGCTCATGGATGCAATCTATAATTTTCTGAATTTATTTGGAATTCAGAATATCGGAATATGTATTATTCTGTTTACAATTATTATTTATACATTGATGATCCCGCTGACGATCAAACAGCAGAAATTTTCAAAAATGCAGTCTGTGATGATGCCGGAAATTCAAAAACTGCAGAAAAAATATGCAGGAAAAAGAGATCAGGCATCCATGCTCAAGATGCAGGAAGAGCAGCAGCTGATCTACGAAAAATACGGAAGTTCTCCGACAGGCGGATGTCTGCCGATGGTGATCCAGCTTCCGATTTTGTTCGCATTGTATCCTGTTATTCAGGAAGTACCGAGATATGTAAATGGTATTAAAGAGATTTATATGCCGGTTGTTAATCAGATCATGGCGACAGACGGATACCAGAAGATTCTGGAAAAGATCGGAAATGCAGCTCCGGTGTATATGCCTGCAAATGCATATGATTATACAGACCCGAATATTCTGGTGAGGGTGTTATATAAATTCCAGGACTCCACATGGAATACCCTGGTGGACAAGATGCCGTCTCTTGAGACAGTTGTAGATAAGACAACTGCAACGATGGGACATTTGAATACATTCCTTGGCATTAACATTGGTGAGCAGCCGCTGACAATGCTGATGGATGCTTTGAAGGATTTTTCAATTGTTGGAATCATTCTGGCAGTGATCATTCCGATCATGGCAGGTCTGACACAGTTTATCAGTGTAAAACTGATGCAACAGCAACAGACAACGACGATCGATCCGGACAATCCGATGGCAAGATCCATGAATTCTATGAACTATATTATGCCGTTGTTCTCTGTATTTATGGGATTTACACTGCCGGCAGGTCTTGGTCTGTACTGGGCGATCAGTGCGATCGTAAGATGTGTACAGCAGATGGCGATCAATAAATATCTGAGCAAGAAATCAGTAGAAGAGATGATCGAAGAGCAGCGCAAAAAAGCGGCGAAGAAACGTGAGAAAAAAGGTGCTCCGGCAAAAGAAATCAACCGGATGGCAACAAAGAGCACTCGAAATGTAACAGAACAGAAGACAAGTGTTTCCAGCAAAGAAAAAGAAGAAAAGATCCAGCAGGCAAAAGAGAATATCAAAAATGCCAAGCCGGGAAGTCTCGCATCAAAGGCAAATATGGTAAGCCGTTATAACAGTGGACAGAATGCCAAAGATAAAACGGAAGAGAGCGAGAAATAGAGAGTCGGGGAAAGGAAGGATTCACGATGGACGGTAGTATCAGAGTATCAGCAAAAACAGTGGATGATGCAATCACAGAGGCATTGATCCAGCTGGGAGTTACCAGTGACAGACTGGAATATGAAGTCATTGAAAAAGGCAGCTCAGGTTTTCTTGGAATCGGAATGAAGCAGGCAGTGATCGAAGCCCGCAGAAAACCGGAACCTGTGGCAGAAGTGAAAGAAGAGACAATACCGGTTGAAGAAGTAAAACCAAGTGTTGTAAAAGAGCAGGTATCAGAGCCTGTACAGGAAAAGCAGGAAGAAAAAGCAGAAGAGGAGCCGGCAAGAAAGAAAGCTACAGAGCTGGCAGAAGTTTCTGATGAAGCAATCAAAGCTGTGGAAGCTTTCCTGAATGACACCTTAAAAGCAATGGACATGGATGTGGAAATTGTTTCTGAAGTGGATTCTGAAGGTGCTCTCAGTGTTGAGATGAAGGGCAGCAATATGGGAATTCTGATCGGAAAAAGAGGGCAGACTCTGGATGCGCTTCAGTATCTTGCAAATCGTGTTGCCAATAAACATCAGGACGGATATGTGAGAGTTAAACTTGATACAGAAAACTACAGAGCAAGAAGAGAAGAGACATTAAGACATCTTGCAAAGAACATTGCGTTCAAAGTGAAAAGAACGAGAAGGGCAGTTTCTCTGGAGCCAATGAATCCATATGAGAGAAGAATCATTCATGCTGCACTTCAGTCAGATCCGCATGTGACAACACACAGTGAGGGAGAAGAGCCTTACAGAAAAGTAGTTGTGACATTAAAAAGATAGTATAAAATGAAGCGAAAGAGGACGTTTTACGCTTCACGGAGGCTTTCGTGAAGCGTAACAACGTCCTTTTTTATCAGACAAATAGAATTTCCAAGAGGTGGAAGATGAAAAAGGATACGATTGCTGCCATTTCTACAGGTATGACCAATTCAGGAATTGGAATTGTTCGTATCAGCGGAGAGGAAGCATTTGCAATTATTGACAGAATTTATAAGGGAAAAGAACAGTTATCTCAGGCAGAGAGCCATACGATACACTATGGATTTATCAAAGATAGGGAAGAGACGATAGATGAAGTTCTGGTCAGTGTGATGAGAGCACCGAGAACTTTTACGGGAGAAGATACCGTGGAGATCAACTGCCATGGAGGAACATTTGTGGTGAGAAAGGTTCTGGAAACTGTGATCAAAAACGGGGCCAGACCGGCAGAACCGGGAGAATTTACCAAGCGCGCATTTTTGAATGGAAAGATGGATCTTTCCCAGGCAGAGGCGGTGATCGATGTAATCACATCTCAGAATGAGTATGCGCTGAGAAGCTCCATGAGTCAGCTCAAAGGAAGTGTAAAGCGAAAAATTGAAGAGATGCGCAAGGAGATCTTGTATCACACGGCATTTATTGAAACAGCGCTGGATGATCCGGAGCATATCAGTGTGGATGGATATGGAGAGACGCTGCAGACAGTGACAGAAGGGATTTTAAGAGAACTGGAGGATCTCATCCGGTCATCAGATGACGGCAGGATTTTAAAAGAGGGAATCCAGACCGTGATCGTCGGAAAACCGAATGCAGGAAAATCCTCTTTGTTGAATGTGCTTTCCGGAAGAGAGAGAGCCATTGTGACAGACATTGAAGGGACGACCAGAGACGTTTTGGAAGAACAGATCCATCTGCAGGGGCTTAGCCTGAATATCATTGATACGGCAGGAATCCGGGATACGGAAGATGTGATTGAAAAAATGGGTGTAGAAAAAGCAAAAGAGTATGCAAAGAGTGCTGATCTGGTTATCTATGTGGTGGATGCGTCACGGTCATTGGATGAAAACGACCAGAAAATCCTGAATCTGGTACTTGATAAAAAGGCGATTATCCTGTTAAATAAAACTGATCTGGAGACTGTCGTGTCGAAAGAGATGCTGGCAGAACAGCTTCTGGGACGAGAGATTCCGATGATCGAGATATCAGCAAAGGAAGAACTGGGAATCCAGGAGTTGGAAAAGACACTGGAAAAAATGTTTTTAAAGGGCAGTCTGTCCTTTAATGATGAAATATACATTACAAATATCAGACAGAAAGCAGCACTTCAGTCTGCGAGAGAAAGTCTGCATAAAGTGATTGAAAGTATTGAAAATGAGATGCCGGAGGATTTTTATTCCATCGATCTGATGGATGCATATGAATCACTCGGAAGTATTACAGGAGAAACGATAGGAGAAGATTTGGTCAATGAAATATTCAGCAAATTCTGTATGGGAAAATAAAGATGAATATGATGTGGTGATCGTAGGAGCAGGGCATGCCGGATGTGAAGCAGCGCTTGCGTGTGCGAGGATGGGATTTCAGACACTGATGTTTACAGTAAGTGTGGACAGTATTGCGCTGATGCCGTGTAATCCGAATATCGGGGGCAGTTCCAAAGGACACCTTGTCAAAGAAGTGGACGCGTTGGGCGGTGAGATGGGAAAGGTGATCGACCGGACTTTTATCCAGTCTAAGATGCTGAACAGTTCAAAAGGACCGGCTGTGCACTCTCTGCGTGCGCAGGCGGACAAGGCAAATTACAGTAAAACGATGCGAAAGGTGCTTGAGGATCAGGAGAATCTGGAAATCAAGCAGATGGAAGTGACAGAGATTCTTGCTGAGGATGGGGCTGACGGAAAAAAAATCATTACAGGAGTCAGAACTTATTCCGGTGCCACATATCGCTGCAGAGCGGTCGTATTGTGCACCGGAACCTATTTAAAGGCGAGATGTATTTACGGAGACGTCAGCATGCAGACCGGGCCAAACGGACTGCAGCCGGCAAATTATCTGACAGACAGTCTGAAAGAACTTGGAATCGAAATGTATCGGTTTAAGACAGGAACGCCGGCGCGTATTGACAAGAGAAGTATTGATTTCAGCAAAATGGAAGAGCAGAAAGGAGACGAGCGGATCGTACCGTTTTCCTTTACGACAGACCCTGAGGACATCCAGATCGATCAGGTTTCCTGCTGGCTGACTTATACGAATGAAAAGACCCATGAAATTATCAGAGAAAATCTGGACCGTTCTCCGTTGTTTTCAGGAATGATCGAGGGAACAGGACCGAGATATTGTCCGTCGATCGAGGACAAGGTGGTAAAATTTGCAGATAAGAACCGGCACCAGGTGTTTATTGAGCCGGAAGGACTGGACACCAACGAAATGTATGTGGGAGGGATGTCAAGCTCTCTTCCGGAAGATGTTCAGTATGCGATGTACCGCAGCGTGCCGGGGCTTGAACATGCGAAAATTGTAAGAAATGCGTATGCCATCGAATATGATTGTATTGATGCGAGACAGTTAAAGAGTACACTGGAGTTTAAAAATGTCGAAGGGCTGTTCAGCGGCGGGCAGTTTAACGGAAGCTCCGGGTATGAGGAGGCAGCAGCGCAGGGGCTTGTAGCGGGTATTAATGCGGCGAGAAAGCTGCAGGGCAAGGAAGGGATCATCATTGACCGTTCCGAGGGATATATCGGAGTTCTGATTGATGATCTGGTCACAAAAGAGAGTCATGAGCCGTATCGAATGATGACTTCCAGAGCAGAATACCGTCTGCTTTTAAGACAGGATAATGCAGATCTCAGACTGACAAAGATCGGATATGAAGTCGGGCTGATCGAGGAGGAGCGCTATCAGAACCTGCTGAAAAAAGAAGAGCAGATTCAAAAAGAGATCGAGCGTGTGGAAAGTGTGCATGTGGGAACGACCAAAGAAGTACAGGAGCTTCTGGAGTCCTGCGGAAGTACACCGCTTGTTTCAGGCGCGTCTCTGGCTGATCTGATCCGTCGTCCGGAGCTTAGCTATGAAATCCTTGCCTCAGTGGATAAAATGCGTCCAGAGCTTAAATACGACGTTGCAGAGCAGGTGAATATTAACATTAAGTATGAAGGTTATATCAAACGGCAGAAAAAGCAGGTAGAGCAGTTTAAAAAACTGGAGAAAAAGCGGATTCCTGCAGATATTAATTATGAAGAGGTACAGAGTCTGCGATTAGAGGCAAAGCAGAAATTGTCGCAGATCCGACCGGCATCCATCGGGCAGGCATCCCGGATATCCGGGGTATCTCCGGCAGATATTTCGGTTCTGCTGGTGTATCTGGAGAGCAGATGAGAGAACAGGAGAGTGTATGGAAAATAAATTTGAACAGCAATTAAGCCAGCTGGATATCCGGCTGACAGAACGCCAGAAAGAGCAGTTTCATCAGTATTATGAGCTTCTGGTGGAGTGGAATAAGGTGATGAACCTGACAGGGATCACCGAGTATGATGAAGTAAATGAGAAACATTTTGTGGACAGCCTTGCAATTGTAAAAACAGTGGATATGAATCAGGTAAATTCTGTGATTGACATCGGAACCGGCGCGGGATTTCCGGGACTGCCGTTAAAGATTGCCTTTCCTCATCTGAAAGTCGTATTGTTGGATTCTCTGAAAAAAAGAATTAATTTTTTAGATGCCGTAGTAGAAAAATTAGGGCTCGAAGATGTGGAAACGCTTCATGGAAGAGCAGAAGATTTTGCAAAGCAGACAGCATACAGAGAACAATTTGACCTGTGTGTGTCCCGTGCAGTGGCAAATCTGTCAACCTTGAGTGAATACTGCATCCCATATATACGAGTAGGCGGGATGTTCGTATCCTATAAATCAGGAACTGTTGAAGACGAATTGAAACAATCGGAAAAAGCAGTGTCTCTTCTTGGTGGAAAAATTGAGAAAACAGTAAAGTTTCAGCTGCCGGATACAGAGATTGGACGTTCTTTTGTGAAAATAAAAAAGATTTCTGAGACACGAAAAAAATACCCGAGAAAAGCAGGACTTCCAGCAAAAGAACCACTGTCATAAAATAAGAGAGAAATAAAAAAATTATTCTTTAAAAATCAAGAAGTAAACAAAAAGGATGTAAAGTATTTTAATTGTACAACAATTTAAAAGTTTACATCCTTTTTTTACGTTATTCACAGTTTATCCACCAAAAAAGAAGAGTTATCCACATTATTTTGTGGATAACTCTTCTCCGTTGTTGATATCAAATAAAATTTCAACCTGTTCTAAAAACGTTTCAGGGTCTTCCAGATGTGGAAAACGTTTGGTATGATCAATTTCTTGAATTTCAATAGAAGGCATATAATTTTGATATTGGTTTGCAATTAGTGCATATTCTGGATTTGCATTCCCTACAATAATAAACACGCTGTTGTTAATTCGATTTAAAGAATACATCACATTTGCATTTGTAAAGCGAGATTTGATGCTGGAATACAGATATTTTCCGGCAGTATTGTCTGTATGTGCAGCTTCAAAAAAGGTCTTTACTGTATTTGTATCAATTTTCTTGAAATCATAGTATCCATTTAAGTGTAAATCTTTTTCGATGGTTCGTTTATTAAAGCGTAAATTGTAAAGAAATGTTCCTACAACAGGCATGTTAATACAATGCTGTTTTAACTTTGTACGCTTTGTCGGTATTTTTGAAAGTTCAATCAAATCACCAGGATTAATTAAAAGAACTTTGTCAATAATTGAGTGATCATTAGCACATGCCATTAAGACAAAAGAACCGGATTCCCCCATTGCGATAATATCAGTTTTTTCACCAATGATATGTTTAATAAAATCAGTGATTAACTGGACATAAAGATAATTTGTATAGGTCAAATAGGGTTTGTCCGAGCGTCCACAGCCTAATAAATCAATTGTGTATACAGTATTTGTTTTAGATAATTGATCTACAATCTGGTTCCATTCATAGGAAGAACTGCAGACGTTTAGATCATGGATCAAGAGAAGAGGAGATCCACTTCCTGTTTTGTGGTAGCAAATGCGTCCAAAACGCCAGTCATAATATTCTGCATTTTTGTCAGACAGCATTTCATCTATTGTAGACATATAGTAAACGAAACGATTAACGATATGCATAGAAGCAACGGTTAATCCTGTCAGGATCGTACAAGTTTTCAAATTTTTCTTCCAGTTCAAAATGATACCCTCCTTTATAATTCCATTTATACTTTCTTATTATACTACAGGAGAGGTGTCAAATAAAGAAAATTTGAAAAATTCTGTGAGACAAACAGTAAACAGCCAATGTTTCACGTGAAACATTTTGGATTAATGAAAAATCTATCTGAAAAGTAGTTTTTATGATACACTGAGAAATAGTTTAAATTTAATAGAGGAGAGGAAAAGCTGAATTAGGTCTATGCGGGAAATGAAGAAGAAATTGTGCCGGAAACAAATATTTGGACAAACTTGGCACAAAAATAAATGGAACGGTAGATGTATGCTGAATCACAAAATGATTATAAGAATTATAGTCAAAAATGTTTCACGTGAAACATTTTAAAAAGTAGAGAGAAAGTATTGAATACGAAATATCTAGTGTAAACAGTAACATTTCATAAAAATCACAATGTTTCACGTGAAACATTGTATAGATAATAAAAGTAAAAGGTGATATAATAAGAACGTGTTCAATGAAAGGAGTACGAATATGGGAAGAATTATAGCGATTGCAAATCAAAAAGGTGGAGTAGGTAAAACTACAACAGCTATCAATTTATCAGCTTCACTTGCAAGTCTTGGACAAAAAGTTCTGGCACTTGATATGGATCCACAGGGAAATATGACAAGTGGACTGAGTGTAAATAAAGATGAAGTTGAAAATACAGTATATGATTTAATTATTGGGAATATTGGGATTGAAGAATGTATTTGCAAAGAAGTCTATGAAAACCTGGATGTACTTCCGTCTAATGTTAATTTGTCGGCAGCAGAAATTGAATTGATTGGTGTTGATAATAAAGAATACATTATTAAAAATGAAGTTGAAAAAGTGAAGGACAGATATGATTATATTATCATAGATTGTCCACCGGCATTGAGTATGCTAACGATCAATGCAATGACCACAGCAAATTCAGTACTTGTCCCGATTCAGTGTGAGTATTATGCATTGGAAGGATTAAGCCAGTTGATCCACACAATAGAGCTTGTTCAGGAGAGATTAAATCCAAAATTAGAAATAGAAGGCGTTGTGTTCACAATGTATGATGCCAGAACGAACCTCTCACTCCAGGTTGTAGAAAATGTAAAAGACAATTTAAATCAAAACATCTACAAAACGATTATTCCAAGAAATGTCCGGCTGGCAGAGGCGCCAAGTTATGGTATGCCAATAAATTTATATGACCCAAAATCTTCAGGAGCAGAAAGTTATTTGTTATTGGCTGAAGAAGTGATCAATAAAGGAGAAGAATAAAATGGCAGTGAAAAGAAATGGACTTGGAAAGGGGTTAGACAGTCTGATTCCAAACAAGACAGTGAAGACAACAGAAAAACAGGCTAATAAAACTCAAAAAGAAAAAGTAAAAGTGGAAAAATCCGGGGAGACTATAGTAAAGATTACTCAGGTAGAACCAAATAGTGAACAGCCGAGAAAAGATTTTGATGAAGATGCCCTTCTTGAGCTGGCAGATTCTATCAAACAGTTTGGCGTACTTCAGCCACTTTTGGTACAAAAGAAAAATGATTATTATGAAATCATTGCAGGAGAAAGAAGATGGAGAGCGGCAAAGCTTGCCGGATTAAAAGAAGTACCGGTACTGGTTCGTGAATATACGGAGCAGGAAGTTGTGGAGATTTCTTTGATTGAAAATATTCAGAGAGAAAATCTGAATCCAATTGAAGAAGCAATTGCATACAAGCGATTATTGAAAGAGTTTCATCTAAAACAGGATGAGATTGCAGAACGTGTATCGAAGAGCAGAACGGCAGTGACAAACTCAATGCGTCTTTTAAAACTTAACAGTAAGGTTCAGCAGATGGTGATTGATGATATGATCTCAACCGGACATGCCAGAGCGTTACTTGCATTGGAAGACGAAGAACAACAGTACACAATTGCAAATAAAATATTTGATGAGAAGCTCAGTGTGAGGGAGACTGAGAAGCTGATTAAAATATTGAAAAATCCCAAGAAGACTGCAAAAAAAGAAAAAATTGAGCATACATTTATCTATGAAAACCTGGAAGAAAAAATGAAGGGAATCATGGGGACAAAGGTAAATGTAAATCCAAAATCGAATGGTAAGGGGAAAATTGAAATCGAATATTATTCAGAGGAAGAATTGGAGCGAATATTCGACTTGATCATGTCCATTCAAAGCTAAGAGGTGTCCCGCAGATATAAGAAGGAGACATGAGAATGGCAACAGAAGTATTACTGTATCTGGTAATTGTTTTGTTGATCATGCAGGTGGTTTTCATTGGGATTGTGATCAATCTGCAAATGAAACATAAGCGTATGCAGGCAAAATATCAGATTTTTATGCGCGGAAAAGATGGTAAATCTCTGGAAAAAGGATTTCTGGAGCAGTTTAAAACAGTAGAAAAACTGGAACGCGCAGTAAAACAGAATACAAGAGATATTGATACAATTTACAAAAGAATGAAAACACATTATCAGAAAATAGGAATTGTACGTTATGATGCATTTCAGGAAATGGGAGGAAATCTCAGTTTTGTTCTGACGATGTTAGATGAAAATAATAATGGCTGGGTGTTTAATGCGATGCACAGCCGAGAAGGGTGTTATACCTATATAAAGGAAATTGTAAAAGGCGAAAGCTATATGGAACTCGGAGAAGAAGAAAGAGAGTCTTTGAAAAAAGCAATGAAGCAGTGATATACACTGTATGAGGAGGAAAATTATGTTAGATATCAAATTTGTAAGATCAAATCCGGAAGTTGTAAAACAGAATATTAAAAACAAATTTCAGGATTCTAAGTTACCACTGGTAGATGAGGTATTGGAACTGGATCAGAAAAATCGTGAAATTAAAGGTGAAGTAGAAGCACTTAGAGCTGAGAAAAACAAAACATCAAAACAGATTGGTGCAATGATGGCTCAGGGCAAAAAAGAAGAGGCAGAAGAGCTGAAAAGAAAAGTAACAGAGAGTGCAGATAAGATGGAAGCACTTTCTGCAGAAGAAAAAGAAGTAGAAGAAAAAATTAAAAAAATCATGATGACAATTCCAAATATCATTGATCCATCTGTTCCGATTGGAAAAGATGACAGTGAAAATGTGGAACTGGAGCGCTTTGGTGAGCCGGTTGTTCCTGATTTTGAAGTTCCATATCACACAGAAATTATGGAAAGATTCAATGGAATCGATCTGGATAGTGCAAGAAAAGTGGCAGGAAACGGATTTTATTATCTGATGGGAGATATTGCGAGATTGCATTCTGCAGTTATTTCCTATGCAAGAGATTTCATGATCAACAGAGGATTTACTTACTGTATTCCTCCGTTTATGATCCGCAGCAATGTTGTGACAGGTGTTATGAGCTTTGCAGAAATGGATGCAATGATGTATAAGATTGAAGGAGAAGATCTCTATCTGATCGGAACAAGTGAGCACTCTATGATCGGTAAATTTATCGATACACTTCTTCCGGAAGAGCAGCTGCCACAGACACTGACAAGTTATTCTCCATGCTTCAGAAAAGAAAAAGGGGCACACGGAATTGAGGAACGTGGTGTATATCGTATTCACCAGTTCGAAAAACAGGAAATGATCGTTGTATGTAAACCGGAAGAGAGCATGGACTGGTATGAAAAATTGTGGAAGAACACAGTGGATTTATTCCGTTCTATGGATATTCCGGTTCGCACACTGGAATGCTGTTCCGGAGATCTTGCGGATCTGAAAGTGAAGTCTGTGGATGTGGAGGCATGGTCTCCAAGACAGCAGAAATACTTTGAAGTAGGAAGCTGCTCAAATCTGGGAGATGCACAGGCCAGAAGACTTGGTATCCGTGTAAAAGGTGCAGACGGAAAATATTTTGCACATACACTGAATAATACAGTTGTTGCACCACCAAGAATGCTGATCGCGTTCCTGGAGAACAATCTGCAGGCAGATGGATCTGTGAAGATTCCGGAAGCGTTACGTCCATATATGGGTGGAAATGCAGTGATCGAACCGAAAAAATAAGGAGTAATATGCATCAGTATTTGAAAGCAATTGGGTTTGGTCCCATCAAGAAAAAAGCAGAGCTAAAAGAAATATTGGAGCAGACAAGAGAAACCTTTACCCATCAGATGACCGTTTCCTATAATGAAGAAGCAGACTACTGTGAATTTCAAAAGGAATACGGTCAGGATGTGGGGATTACATTGTGTGGAGAACTGGATGATCATGACCAGTTTGATATGGAATACTATTTCCCGTATTTTCAGGGAAGTGGTGTTACAACATATGCAGATGTTTCCATTGAAAAACGAATCGAGCGCGAACAGTACGTAGGAATCTGTGAAGATGCAAAAGTGGGGATCAGTCTGATTTTTACAATGCAAAATGGCGTAGAATATATGAAAGAGCGTCAGCTGGGTATGATGACAGGAGCTCCAAACGGTGTCACTTTTTCCGGTCTTGCTCTGTCCGGGAGAATCCTGCTGCCTGTAAGAAAAAGCGAGACACAGATGCGTTTCGCAAGAGAGGAAGCAAAAACACGAAAGAAACTTTTGAGTGCTGCCCGTAATGGAGATCAGGGAGCAATTGAAACGTTGACTCTGGAAGATATGGATATCTACTCAAAAGTTTCTCGTAGATTGGCTACAGAGGATGTATATTCCATTGTGGACAGTTACTTTATGCCTTATGGTGTGGAATGTGATCTGTATTCAATTATGGGAGAGATTCTGGCGATCAGAGAGCGGGAGAATACATTGACCGGAGAACGGCTTTATCAGATGAAACTAGATGTCAATGAACTGGAGTTCGATGTTTGTGTTCCGAAGAAAGAGGTTCTGGGAGAGCCAGAGATTGGAAGACGATTTAAAGGAGAGATCTGGCTGCAGGGATATGTGAATTTTTAAATATTCAAAATCGTATGTGATTTTTTGCGTTGCTTGTATTGCGGTGATAGGTGTAGTTGTTTTTGTAAGAAGAAAAGAGAAATAGAAAAATAAAACGAGGACAGTGGCTGAATAAAGAAAGCTGCTGTCCTCGTTTTGAAAACGTTCCCTGCAGGAATCGAACCTGCACTTGATCCTTAGGAGGGATCCGTAATATCCATTTTACTAAGGGAACACACTTATTAATATACCATTTTTGTCTTACTTTCTCAAGCAATTTTTTATTTTCTTCTATCTTTTCAAAATTTTAGTTACTGAGAACAGGAATGTTGTTGTACCTGTTTATCTGGGAACACTTCATTTCCCGAATCATTGAATACTCATTTCATAAAGTCACACATCAAACAGCAATTGTTATGGTTGTGCTTTTGGTGATTATGCTAGCGATCGGTGTGTCAATCAGTGTAGCGGTAGGATTGTCATCCGCGCTGGCTATGTTGTGTATGCTCGATGCAAATATTTCATTTGCGACATCTGCGCAGAGATTGTTTGCCGGAGCCAATTCATTTTCACTGATTGCAATTCCGTTTTTTATTCTTGCAGGAAATATTATGAATAACGGTGGAATTGCAGAGCGAATTGTTAATGTTGCCAAGGTTGTTGCCGGACGTATGCCGGGGGCACTGGCGCAGTCTAATGTAGTAGCAAACATGTTATTTGGTGCAATTTCAGGTTCCGGTGCAGCAGCGGCTGCTGCAATGGGTGGTACGATCGGACCGATGGAAAAAAAGGAAGGATATGATCCGGTTTACAGTGCCGGTGTAAATATTGCTTCTGCACCGACGGGAATGCTGATTCCACCGTCCAATCTGATGATTGTTTGTTCGACAATTGCAGGAAGTGTATCAGTTGCTGCCTTGTTTACGGGAGGATATGTGCCGGGAATTCTGTGGGGATTACTCGTGATGTTCCTTGCAGGGGTTAAAGCAAAGAAATGTGGATATGTTGCAGAACGACGAATTCCTGCAAAAATGACGGGTATTATTACGTTTATGATTGGATTATCCTCTATTATGTCATGGGTTATGGCATTTACAGGTTTGCCGGATCTGATCGCAAATGGAATGCTTTCTATTACAGAAAACAGATATGTGATTTTGATTTTAATGAATATTATTTTGTTGATCGTAGGAACCTTTATGGATCCGACTCCGGCTGTTTTGATTTTTACACCGATTTTCCTGCCAATTTGTCAGACGTTCGGGATGCATCTGGTACAGTTTGGTATTATGGTCACGCTGAACCTTTGTATTGGAACAATTACGCCTCCGGTTGGCTCTATCTTGTTTACAGGAGCGAAGGTCGGAAATGTAAAAATTGAGCAGGTGTTTAAAGAATTACTGCCCTATTTTGGTGTGATTTTGATCGTACTGTTGCTGACCACATGTATTCCTGCGATTTCTATGACATTACCAACTGCTGCAGGACTTATTCAGTAGGGAGAGAGGCGTTATGGAAAAATTATTATGCCCGTCGCTTTTGAATCTTTCGATGGATTATCTGAAAGATGAGATTATGAGACTTGATGTGAGTGGAGCGGATATTTTACATATAGATGTAATGGATGGCCATTATGTGCCTAATTTCGGGATGAGTTTTCAGGATATTGAAACAATACGTAAAAACACTTCTTTGAAGCTGGATGTTCATATGATGATGTATAATCCCGGACGTTATATAGAACGATATGCAGAGTTCGGAGCAGATATTATTTATATCCATCCGGATTCTGAAACAATTCCAACAGAGACACTCTGCAGAATCCGTAAACTTGGAAAGGCTCCTGGGATCGTGATCAATCCCGGAATTTCACTTGACAGTATTCAGGAATTGTTGTCGTTAGTAGATTACGTGCTGGTCATGACCGTAAATCCCGGATTTGCGGGAAGAGACTATCTTCATTTTGTAGAACCTAAAATTGAGCAACTTTTGAAATTGCGTCAGCGGTATAAATTCCATATTGTGATCGACGGCGGTGTGACCTGGGGGATTCTGGAGCGTCTCTGGAAAAAAGGGGTAGAAGGCTTTGTACTGGGCAAACAGATTTTATTTGAAAAAAATGAAGATTATCGTACAATCATCCAAAAAGTAAGAAATATTTAAATGATTGAATCAAAATCCTGTTGGAAGTGGAGTAATAATTCCATTTGGAACAGGATTTTTTGAGTAGATTTTTCCAGTCAATATGATGTAGAATATGGGAGAGAATTATTTGCTGTTAAAAGGAGTATTGCGGTGAAAGATAATTCAGATTCACAATTTTTTTATAAAATTTTAAATGGAATAAATTCGAACATTCGTATCATAGATGTTGAGGCAAATAAGAGTGTATATATGAATGAGTGTTGTAAAAAGACATTTCAGGTTGAGCATCCGGAAGGTAAGCTTTGTTGGGAAGTGATGCAAAAAGGGATGAAACAAAGGTGTTGAAACCCAAAAGCAGCTTGGCGTATTAAAAGAGATGTGTTGTGATGTCATTCAAGGATACTTTTTGAATAAGCCATTATCGGAAGAAGAATTTGAAAAACAGTATTTTAGAAAGAACAGGCGGCAATAAATATGGAAAAAGCAAGAAATGATGAATTGTACAGAGCTTTGAAGGAGAAGGATTATCCTGATGACTTTTGCAGAGAAATTGCGTATAATCAAATCAGGACAGATTACACGGCAACTCGTATGCTGGGGTATCTTTACAGAACATCAAATCCGAGAGCGGAAGATGTGGTGGATGAGATGCTGGCAATTTTCAGTGATCGAGATGCTGTCATGCAGAAAAAGGAGCTGGAACATGCTCAGGCAACAATCAATCAGATTTACAGGGACGGATTATAAGGAGAGGAGAACATGAGTATGAACAATCATGAATTATTGCAGGAAATTTATTATCAGAACAAATCGTTAAACAGAACAGCGCAGAGGCTTTCTCTGATTGGATTACTGGGGATTGTCGGAAGAATTGCAAAAGATTGTGCAGAAAGAGAAGACGAGACAGGAAAAAAAGTGGTGAAAATTTTATTTGCGCTGATTCTGGTAAGTCAGATACTTTTAGGAATTGATGCAATTAGTGATGTGATTGAAAGAAGAAAATAGAATAAGGGATAATCAGAATGAGCAGAATAAGAATTGTAAAAAAGAACGATGAATATACTTCAGAATATCAGGTGGGGGATCTGTTTGAGATTACAGGCACCTGGTATGGAGGCGTCCATATTATGGGAAAATCAGGTGCGCCTGTTTCTCTGGATAAAGAGGAATATGTAGAATTGGATACAGAGCCTGAGTTAAAGCAAGAAGAGGTGATTCCGAGAGACATCCGAGTGGGAGATATTGTACAGCATTTTAAGAGAGAATGGGTGTCAGGGGAAACTTCAGAATATTTATATAAAGTGCTTGCATTTGCGCAGCATACAGAGACAGGAGAAAAACTGGTGATTTATCAGGGGTTGTATTCTCCGTTTAAAATCTGTGCAAGACCATATGGAATGTTTATGAGTGAAGTGGATCATGAAAAATATCCGAATATTAAGCAACAGTACAGGTTTGAAAAAAATAAAGGAATAAAATGGAGATGAAGATGTTTCACGTGAAACATCTTCGTTTTTATTACCAGTATGTTTGATTACATTTATGAAAAAAGTGCTATTCGTGTCTGGTGAAAAGAAAATAAAAAAATATTTAAAATCGCTCTTGACTTGGAGTTAACTCCAGGTGATATAGTATCATCAATCCTCAAAAAGGAGAAAAACAGTAAGAATTGATGAGAAAAAGAGGAGTGAATATTAATGTATATTGAAACAATCAACAGCCCTGAAGATGTAAAAAAACTGACGATCGAGGAGCTTCCGGCACTGGCAGAAGAGATGCGCCATGCACTTTTGACGCGGGCAAGCCGGCATGGCGGACATTTCGGACCAAATTTCGGAATGGTGGAAGCGACCATTGCCATGCATTATGTATTTGAATCTCCAAAAGATAAAATTGTATATGACGTTTCCCATCAGAGTTATCCGCACAAAATGCTAACAGGAAGAAAAGATGCATATCTTTATGAAGAGCATTACGATGATGTATCCGGTTATACAAATCCACATGAGAGTGAGCATGATTTCTTTACGATCGGTCATACATCTACTTCTGTCAGTCTTGCCTGCGGACTTGCAAAAGCAAGAGATCTGAAGGGGGAAGACGGAAATGTGATCGCAGTGATCGGAGACGGTTCTTTAAGTGGCGGAGAAGCACTGGAGGGAATTGACTACGCCGCAGAATTGGGTGGAAATCTAATTATTGTAGTGAATGACAATGATATGTCCATCGCAGAGAATCATGGAGGATTGTATCAGAATCTGAAGCTGCTGAGGGAAACAAACGGAACAGCTCCGTGTAACCTGTTCAAAGCGATGGGGCTTGATTATATTTATGTAAACCAGGGAAACGATACAAAAGCGCTGGTGGAGGCATTTCAGAAAGTAAAAAACAGTAGTCAGCCGGTTGTGGTTCATATCAATACGCTGAAAGGAAAAGGATATGAGCCGGCAGAGCAAAATAAAGAACAGTGGCATTTCAGCGGTCCGTTTGATCTTGAGACGGGAAAACCTCTTTATACTTCAAATACGGAGGACTACGCCGGTATTACGAGAGATTATCTTTTGAAAAAGATGAAAGAAGATTCCCGTGTGGTTGCCATCACATCCGGAACGCCTGCAGTTATGGGATTTACAGAAGATAAGCGAAAAGAAGCCGGACGCCAGTTTATTGATGTGGGAATTGCAGAAGAGACAGCGGTTGCTCTGGCATCCGGTATTGCGGCAAACGGAGGAAAGCCTGTTTACGGCGTGTACAGTACTTTTGTACAGCGGACATTTGACCAGATTGCACAGGATCTGTGTATCAACAACAGTCCGGCAACGATTGTGACATTCTGGGGTTCTGTTTATGGAATGAATGATGTCACACATCTGGGATTTCAGGATATTCCGATGATGGCAAATATTCCGAACCTTGTTTATCTGGCACCGACGACAAAAGAAGAATATCTTGCCATGCTTGATTGGAGTGTGGAGCAGAATTCTTATCCGGTTGCAATAAAAGTGCCGGGCGGTGAGATGATTTCGGATGGGAAAGCAGTGACGAAGGATTTCAGCAAATTGAATACTTATGAAGTAATACAGAAAGGAAGCAAGGTTGCAGTGATCGGACTCGGTGTATTCTATTCACTGGGAGAGAAAGCAGCAGAACTGATCGCAGAGAAAACAGGTGTGCAGCCGACACTGGTGAATCCATATTACATCACAGGTCTGGATGAAGCACTTCTTGATGATCTGAAGAAAGATCATGAAATCGTAGTGACCCTGGAGGATGGAATTTTAGACGGGGGTTTTGGTGAAAAGATTGCCCGTTATTACGGTGTTTCTGATATGAAAGTGTTAAACTTTGGATTGAAGAAAGAGCTCCTTGACCGATATGACGTGCAGGAAGTATTGGAGAAAAATCATCTGAATGTAGAGCAGATTGCAGGAGATGTAGAAGCAATCTTAAAATAATAGAAGGCCGGCGGAGTAATCTGTCGGTATTTTTGTGCCCAAACAGTTGATTTTATAAAAACATCAGTGTATGGTAGAGTAGTAAGAAAGCTCAAACGAATGAGAAAGAGGAAAAGACATGAAATTAAATGAATTACAAATAGGAAGTACTGCCACCATTCTTTCGGTTGGGGGAGAGGGCGCTCTGCGCCAACATTTTCTGGATATGGGATTGATACAAGGCACAGAAGTGACGGTTGTACAATATGCACCGATGGGAGATCCGATTGAGCTGCGGCTTCATGGCTACGAGCTGACGATTCGCCTGAAAGATGCAAAAAACATTGAAATCAGTAAAGAACACAAACCAAAGAATATCAGAAAAAAAGTAGAAAAACAGGAGAAACTGCATCCGGGATACGGGGAAGGCGGAAAGTTTCATAACCGGAAAGAGGAGACTCCGCTGCCTGAAGGGGAGACACTGACGTTTGCTCTTGTGGGAAATCAGAATTGTGGAAAGACGACATTGTTTAACCAGTTGACCGGTTCCAAACAGCATGTGGGTAACTTTCCGGGAGTTACAGTAGACAGAAAAGATGGAGTGATCAAAGGCCATAATAATACACTGATCACAGATCTGCCGGGGATTTATTCGATGTCTCCTTACAGCAGTGAGGAAATCGTGACGAGAGAGTTTGTCATTCGTGAGAAACCGAAAGGGATCATCAATATTGTGGATGCAACAAATATTGAGCGAAATCTGTATCTTACCATGCAGCTGTTAGAGCTTGGTGTTCCGATGGTTGTTGCATTGAATATGATGGATGAACTGCGTGAAAACGGAGGTTCCGTTCTGGTTAATGAAATGGAGGAGGCCCTGGGAGTGCCGGTCATTCCGATTTCTGCGGCAAAGGCAGAAGGAATTGAGGAGTTGATCCAGCATGCCATCCATGTAGCAAAATATCAGGAAAAACCACTGGAAACAGATTTCTGCCGAAAAGAGGAAGGGGTTCACAGAGGAATTCATGCAGTAATGCATCTGATCGAGGATCATGCTGAAAAAGCAGAGATACCGGTTCGGTTTGCGGCAAGCAAGATCATGGAAGGTGATGAAAAAATATTAGAGCAGCTGAATCTGACAGAAAATGAGAAAAACCTTCTGGAGGATATTTCCCGACAGACGGAGGAGGAAACCGGACTGGACCGTGCAGCCGCAATTGCACAGATGAGGTTTGCTTACATTGAAGATGTCTGCAGTGAGTCAGTGATCAAGCCGAAAGAGAGCAGAGAACATCTCAGAAGTCGGAAAATCGATCGGTTCCTGACTGGAAAATATACCGGAATTCCTGCATTTGTTGGAATTATGGCAGTTGTATTTTGGCTTACTTTCAATGTAATCGGAGCATTTTTGCAGGGGCTTCTGGAGTCTGGAATCACGGCACTAACGGATGTCGTGGACCATGCAATGACAGCAGCGCATGTAAACAGTGTGGTACATTCGCTGGTGATTGATGGAATTTTCAGTGGAGTCGGCGGTGTTTTAAGTTTTCTGCCGATCATTGTGACACTGTTTTTCTTTCTGTCGCTTCTGGAAGACAGTGGATATATGGCAAGAGTAGCTTTTATCATGGATAAACTTCTCCGAAAACTGGGACTCTCCGGACGAAGCATTGTTCCGATGCTGGTCGGATTCGGATGTACAGTTCCTGGTGTGATGGCAAGCCGGACGCTGCCGTCTGAGAGAGACCGAAAGATGACAATTCTTCTGACTCCGTTCATGAGCTGTACGGCGAAGCTGCCGATTTACGCATTTTTCACTGCGGCATTTTTCCCGAAGAGGGGAGCGCTTGTGATGATTGGACTTTATGTATTTGGAATTGTGATGGGAATTTTAATGGCACTGATCTTTAAGAAAACGGCATTCAAAGGGGAAGCGGTTCCGTTTGTGATGGAGTTGCCGAACTATCGTCTGCCAGGAGCTAAAAATGTAGGGCACCTCTTGTGGGACAAAGCAAAAGACTTTTTACAGAGAGCGTTTACGGTTATTTTCATTGCAACGATCGTAATCTGGTTCTTGCAGAACTTTGATATGGGATTGAACATGGTTTCTGATTCCCAGAACAGTATTCTGGCACTGGTGGCGGGTGTACTTGCACCGATCTTCCTGCCGGTAGGATTTGGAGACTGGAGAATTGTGACAGCATTGATTTCTGGATTTATGGCAAAGGAAAGCGTTGTTTCTTCTTTGACGGTGTTATTTGGAAGCAGTGCGGCGCTTCAGAGCGCCCTTACTATCCAGGGAGCGGCTGCCTTATTGGTATTCTGCCTGCTTTATACGCCATGTGTTGCAGCAATCGCATCTGTGAAACGGGAGCTGGGCGGAAAATGGGCAGCAGCAATGGTGTTGGGACAATGTCTGATCGCATGGATCATGTCATTTGTAGTTTATCAGATCGCAGGTTTGTTATAAAAATAGAGAAAGAACCGAAAAGGAGTGTTTTGTGGAACCCCTTTTCGGTTCTTTTTATAATCCGCATAAATGCTCGATCAGAATTTTCAGACCGATGAGGATCAGTATGACACCACCGGTGATCTCAGCATATTTTCCAAGTTTTCCACCGATTTTATTTCCCAGGAAAACCGCGATGCAGCTGATGATAAATGTGGTGATGCCAATAAGACAGACAGCGAGAAAGATGTCTACTTTCAGGAATGCAAAACTGATACCGACTGCGAGAGCATCAATGCTGGTTGCAACTGCAAGCAGCAGGATATCCTTTGCCGGAATAGAATCCACATAAGTATCACATTCGGCTTCCGCTTCTTTTGATTCCCGAATCATATTGACCCCGATAAAACCAAGCAGGAAAAATGCAATCCAGTGATCTACAGCTGTGATAAAGGACTCAAAATAGGTTCCTACCCACCAGCCGATCAGCGGCATCATTGCCTGGAAAAATCCAAAGGCGAGCCCCAGTTTCAAGGCATAAGTTTTGACTTGTTTTTTCAGACAGATTCCTTTTGCAAAGGATACGGCACATGCATCCATGGAAAGGCCGATCCCGATCAGAAATACAGAAAATAAGCTCATTTTGTTTCCTCCTTCATAAAAAAGAGACCTATCCACGTAAAATATCACGTGAATAAGTCTCGTTATTGAACGCAGTACCAGATGGATGTCCATCAATATGTTGATACAGCGACTCTGTACAGAGCTAACTACTCCCTTATTGCAGTTTTATTATCATAGCAGAGAGGGGGAGTGATTGTCAAGGAAAAATATAATATAGGGTGAGTGTATATTATAAGTGTTTTGATAAAGAAATTTGCGTAGCATTTACAATATCAAGTATTATGATAAGTTCCTGAGGAGAACATTTTTCTAAGTGTTCTGTTATTCTATTAATAAGTGTACTCTTGTTAATTATTGGTTCGGGAAAGAGTATATCATCTGTGCTAACTTCTAAGGCTAAGGCAAGTTTAACTAAAACGGCTAAGCTTAATTTTGTATTTCCTGTCTCAATATGACTCATATGAGTAGTTGAGATCCCTACTTTTTCTGCAAGTTCTTCTTGTGAAAAAGAGTGAGATTTTCTGAATTTACGTATTTGCTGTCCTATTGAGTAATAATCCAACTATTATCACCGCCCTTAAAATTTATATATACTTGAATTATATAGGCGAATATGGTATCTTAAAATAAACTATATAGACTATTATATGCCTATACAGTTAAAATATAATGGTGCGGAGGAAAGTAAATGATAAGTGAATTGTTTGAAATGGTAGACAATATAATTATTACTGCAGGTATTTTGTGTGGGATAATAGTAGTTGTATCAATTGTATATGCTGTTGTTTCATGTCTAATACAGGAAAAAAAAGAAAGGCAAAAAAGAAAGCAAGAAGAGGAACTTAGACAAAAACGATTAAGTAAAATCGCTATAAAAGATAGAAAATGTTCTACCTGCAGGTATGGAGAAAAAGAAGAGGAATTCTCAACTGATATTGTATATTGGTGCTCGCATCCCAAAGTAAAATCAAGTGTTGCAGAAAGTGAACATATTGGTTGTTCAGCATATGATACAAATTTATGGTTAACATTAGCTGATTTAGTGGAACGAGAAAAATTTACTGGAGAATAAAGGTAGATAAAATGTTTAAAGTAAGTGAAAAATATGTATTAAGAAAAATAAATAATGATTATTTTCTTATGTCTGCAAGTTGTTGTGAAAATAGAAAATGGTTGTATGAATTAAATGAAGTAGGAGCATGTATATGGGAACTATGTAAGGTATGTAAAAATGAATCTGAGATAATGAGCGTATTAGAAGAAAGATATAATAAGAACTTTGAAGAAGAAGAAAAAAGAAGTGTTCATTTATATCTGACATTTTTGGAAAGCGAAAAATTGATTCAAAGGGAGTAGTAGCATGATAACAAAAGAATTGCAATTAATAACATCTGAATTAGTTAAAAAAGGTCGTATTCCTATTAATGGTGGTATAGAAATATTAAGCAATTGCAACTTTAGGTGTGTTCATTGTTATAATGCGATGGAATCTACACAGTATATGACATATGAATTTGTAAGGGAACTGGCAGATCAATTGGAAAAAATGGGAACTATGCATATATATCTTACAGGAGGAGAGGTGCTACTTCACCCAGAATTTAATAAAATATACCAATGTTTTAGAAGTAAAGGAATTATAGTAAGTGTGCTTACAAATGCTTCATTGATAAATGATGAATTAATAACTTTGTTTGGCCAATATACACCTTATAATATTGATATTTCTTTATATGGAGCAACTAATGCTACTTACGCTAAAGTGACGGGACAAGCAAATTGTTTTGACAAAGTGCAAAAAAACATAGAGAAATTAAGTCGAAAGCAAATTCCGTTTTCTTTAAAAACAATACTATTAAAAGAGAATGTGCATGAATTGGATCATATGATAAAGGTTGCAGACAAATACGGGAAAAAATTGAAAATACATACAGATATAAGACCACTAAATAATGGAAATCAGGAATCTAAGGAACATCAGTTGTCAATTGGACAAATCGTTGAGATAGAAAATAAAATAGGCAAATGGAAAAAAGGAGAAATTAATAATAATCAAAGAGCACAAGAAATGGAAGAACGAAAAAGAAGTGGGTATTCATATTTTTGTGAATTAGGTCAGTATAATTTTTTTATTACTTATGAAGGAATGTTACATGGGTGTGCAAAAGAAAGGAGACATGGATATGATTTGCATAAAATGTCTATGAAAGAAGGGTTCACATATCTTTTAAAAGATGTTGTTTTGCGAAAAGATGAAAATATAAATAATAAATGTAAAAGATGCAAATTTATAAAATATTGTGACTATTGTCCAGCACAATTTGAATTAGAAACAGGAAGTATATTGGATCCACCAGAATATGTATGCAGATTGGCTCAAAAAAGATATACTATTTTTAATTAGTTATATAAGGCAAAGGAATGTTTTATATAAAGTATATAGTGAGAAAGGGGGGAGGAGTATATGTTTGAAATACCATTAATTGTTGAAGCAGTTGATACCACGGATATTAATGATATGGCAGGCGGACAATACGCAGATAGCATGTCTTGGACAGGTGACTGTTGTTATGGAAAGTAAAAATTAGGGTAAAAGAGCTATTACATACATTAAGTGGTAATAGTTCTTTTTGTTTATAGAAAGAGGAATTATTAATGAGATGGGAACAAATAGATACGGATATTTTGAAATATGGTAAACAAGGTGATGGGACTTTAGAATATATTGGTATTAATATGAAACAAGGAAAATGTGTAGAGTATAAATGTTATAGATTTATGTTAACGAATGGAAGTGATTCAAAAATATATACCAATTTATTTGGGGATAATTGTATTTTAAAACCACTAGATTTTGAACAGGATTATGATAAAGAACTGTATAGAATAGCATATAAATTGAATTCTCGTTCTCGTAATGGCGAAGAATTTAATCTGGATAATTTAGAAGAGTGTATAGATTCTACAATCATGAATGGAATGTTTTTTTCAATGAAAGATATTATTGAAATTAATAATTTCATAAAAAATGTATTGGGGACAGAACTAGAGCCATTAAGTGTAATTGGTGCTAGAGTGGATAAAAAACAAAGAAAAGTTTGTCAATTAAAATTATATTATCAATTAAAGATTTTTAATAAATCTTCAAATATATCTTATGTTGCGAATGAAGAGAAATATATTAAAGTTATAAATTTTTTATGTTCATATATTCCTATAAAAACTGAAGAGATAGCAAAGGTTAAAAATTTATATGTACAGTGCTCCAATAATTTTTTTGAGCCTATGATGATAGGAATTGATTTTGATGATAAGAGAATTAAAAAAGTTAAGTATTATTTTCAAAATCAGAAAAATGAATCTATCGATACTATCATAAGGATATTTCGTAAACGCCAAATAGCGAGTACCTTGACATTTTTAGGGGCTGCTTTGCAGCCACCAGTATTTAAGCTTTACGTATCTCTGCTGGAAGTTTTTCTGACCAAGGAAGAAGACCTTCCAAAAAGGAGCAATCCCTGTCATCCATATGTTGCGGAATCTCTTCCAAGAGATACTGCACATAATTGAACGGCTTCAGATTGTTGGCCTTTGCAGTTTCCACAATGCTGTAAATAATTGCAGAAGTTTTGGCTCCATTGATTGTATCGATCATCTGCCAATTCTTCTTCCCGATACAAAAACCCAGGATTGCCCTTTCAGATGCGTTATTATCAATCGGGACGTCTCCATCCGTGAGAAATACACGGAGATATTTTTCCTGATTCAGTGCATAACCGACAGCATCACCAAATTTATCCTTTTTGGATACTTTTATGGTTTTCAGGTACGCAAAAAACGCATCCACAAGTGGTCTTATCACTACCTGTCGCTGCTTAAGCCGTTCATCAGAAGAAAGGTCCTTCAGTTTCCCTTCTTCTCTGTAGATTGCCTGAATCTGTTTCATCAGCAGAAATGCATTCGACTCCTTTTGACAGGATTTCGGAATCAGCTTCAAAGCCTCATCAAATCTGCGGCGGCAATGAACCCAGCATCCGGCAATGGTCAGTTCTTCCAACTCTTTTTCTAAAATATGGTAGACCTGATAACCATCTGTCACACAGATGCCATCGTATCCTTTCAGGAATTCCCGTGGGTGGGATGTATTTCTTGTCTGCTGGTATTCATACAGGACAATCTGCCTGTTTTGATACAGATGCCCGGAACGGTATACCCACATCCAGCTTTTGGAACCCGCTTTGCGTCCGTCATGGTTTACAAGCACCGGTGTTTCATCTGCCTGGATTACATGATAGGAATACAATTCTTTATGAAGATAATCATAAAGGACTGATAAATATTCCTCTCCCAGACGGATGCACCAGTTTGCCATGTTCTGCCTTGTGATCTGAAGACCATAACGCTGGAATTCCTGTTCCAGACGGTAGAGCGGTACTGCATTCACATACTTTCCATTGATGACTGCAGCGGCCAAGGATGGTGATACCAGGCTTCCATGCAGCAGGACATTCGGATGGTCTGCTTTGACCATATGTTCATCTGTTTTGCTGGCATATACACCGATATGGTGTTCTTCCACTTCTACCTTTGCAGGTACGAAATGATATTTTCTGGAAATGGAATCCGGTAACTGTTTCCAGCCTTTTTTACCGAATTCTGCTTCCAATTCCGCCTCGGACAGATAGTGGTCAATCCTTCTTACCGGAAGCCCTGAAAGGTCAGCCTCTTTCTTGTCTTTGCGCTTTGGCTGCTTTGGAGACTTCAGTTCCAGATCTTCAGGCTCTGCGGCGCTAAGATCGCAGACAGCTTCTGCTTCATTGAAAAATACGATGGTTCCGTCTACTTCAAGGAAACAGATCTGGTTTGTGTCCTCCATCTTTTCGGAAGACCTGCCAAAACGGTTCTGCTTGCCAAGAATTACCTGTTCCATCAGAAGCTGCATTTTTTCGTTCGATGCATGAAGCTCCTTTGTTAAGACCTCCAACTGTTCCTGCTGTTGTAAAAGCAGATGGATAAGAAACGACTTATCAACGCTATTCAATTGTTCTTCCGTATACCTGACTGCCATAACCGAACCTCACTTTCCTAAGTGGTATTATAGCAGAATCAACGTTTTTTGGCTATTTGGGGCGTCTGTCACCTTCGTCATTTTGACGGTGGATAACAGTCATGAATACCTGAAAATAAAAGCTTAAAATTCAGATATTTATGGCTGTTATCCACAATCTGAAAAGTTTTTCAATCATGGGGATACAGAAACCCACGGAAAACTTTCAGGATGTGAATAACTTTCAATTTTATATTGCACTGGGTAACCCGGTGTGGATGAAAGTGATTTTATTTTCTATGTTTTGCACAAATCATAAGGAGAAAGCGGGATCTGCAACTTCTTCAATAGGATGTCTGGCAACGATTTCCAACCCCTGCATCAGCATCTGATACTGGTCTGTGGTAATCTCCAGCGCTTCCTCTTTTGTACGGGGCCATCGGAAGTTTCCATTTTCAATCCGCTTATACAGAAGGCATTATCTAAGAACTCGAATAAGTGCTGTTATTAGAATAGAATTATTATTCGAGATAATCTCTTGGAAAGCCCAGAAATTAAGACTTTCTAAGAAATCTTCTCGAATAATGATATCCTATTAGTGACTCTTCAAAAAATCAGGAACATTTCTTTCTTCCAAGTCTTCTTCATCAATATAAATCGAACGCGGAAAATTCATTTCGTTCCATTCACGGATATGT